>Ga0307507_10000999_pt1 | contig 62918 bp, 28 predicted proteins | sample 7_EM_MG_FD_207223 | JGI IMG/M metagenome (GOLD analysis project Ga0307507, IMG submission 207223) | Populus trichocarpa ectomycorrhiza microbial communities from riparian zone in the Pacific Northwest, United States - 7_EM | ecosystem: Host-associated > Plants > Roots > Unclassified | place...
TAAAGCAATAGAATCCTTATTTAGGGAGAGGATGCATCCATTAAAAAGTAATAGTGTTATTAAATTAAGCTTTTCCTTTGGCTTTGCTATAAGATTTGCCTTTACTAGCTTATCTTCTTTAAGAGCTGAGAATTAGTCGTCTCCCAAGATAATTATATTATCGGTTTATATACCAATGATTCCAAATAGAGTTCCCATAGTTATAATAAGGAAGCAGGGATTAAATATAGAAGTAGTTATTAAGAGCTTCTCTTTATAGTGCTTGCTATAAGTAGCCCACCAATAAGTTCCTGCCTCTGCGATTCTATATAATGGCTTAAGTACAACCATGATTATATCTTCAGGATATTAGTAGCAAATTTGCTCTAGAAGGTATGCCAGTATTAAGCGCTAAAGGCGCGTCTCTAATTAGGTATAGGCCTAAGTAATATCTTATAAATAAACCGCCATTCCATTCTTTATTAAGGAGGGAGCTAGCGCAATAATAACTTGCTAACTAGCTTATTAAATTATAGGGGATTGCATAAGAATTACTTCCTTACTATTATTGTTATAACCTTAAATAACCAGTCTCAACTTCTTAAATGGGGTGTTAGTAGCTTTGCCCTTAATCTCATTAACTATTCTTAACTTAAAGATGCGAACTCCATTAAACTTAATAGGGTTATACTTCTTAAATTTAAAAACTCCTCTTATAATAAGACCGTCAATCTCCTACTTATTAGATGCTTAGAAAGGAGCTCCTAGAGTTATAATATGGCCTTCCTTTTAAAGCTGTTTTGCGAACTTAAAGTTAGCCTTCTCTTTAGCTGTTATAAAGGCTATTAATAACTCGTCTCTACTCTTAATAGCGGTAACAAATTGCTCTTTGAAATTGATAAGGTATTAGCAATTTTGTGATCCCTTTAGGCGACCTCTACCGTGTTATAGTTGCGGCATATCTGCTATAATTGTATTAGGATTGTAGTTGCCTTCTAGAGTATGTTAATTATAGTTCTCCTCTAGGGTATCCTCTAGGGTATCCTATAAAGGCTCAGAACTGTCATTTCTATAGTAGGGCTTAATAATGGTTAAGCGGAATTAAGTGGGTCTATAGGGTATCTAAAGAGTATAAGTTTGACTATTAATTATAATAAGTTTATATGGGCCTAACCATCCTCCCTTTTTATGCTATACACGTACCTTAGATTGGAGTGGTAGATTAAGCGTAGTTAAGGTATTTAGGCCATTTCTTATTCCTAGTGCGTTGTTGACCTGGCGCGTAGCATAGAGACATTGCACCTCTTTTATTGCTTTATAAATAGCCTCCACTCATTACATAATAGATAGGGATGGTGGAGAATTATTAGTTATTTAAGGGTAGGCGCTAAAGACTAGTAATATAGGTACAAGCCTATCTGGGCTAGCGGAATCATTGATAGCCTTAATAGCCATCTATAAGATAAGCTCTTTACTAGCACCCTTTAGTTCTAAAGAAATAATCTTATATGCTTATTATAATGGCGTATAATATTATTCTACTTTTTTAACACTATTATATGCCTTAATAGGGACTTTCTTAACCTTAATTTCTATTACCTTCACCTATTGCTGAAACTCTGTAGATAAGAAGTTCCTTCCTGCGTTATAAATAACTTAATTAGGGGGTCCTAGGTAGACATTAATCTAGTATAATTAAAGAGTATCCCATGTATTCCTAGCTGATATATCCTTTAAGAAACGTGCGGCTTAGAAGGAGGTTAAGAGGTTAATAACTTAGAGTACTAGCTTGCCGCTAAGATATATAGTGTTAATGATAATACAGAAGTTGAAGTTATAGTTATCTTTAAGGGTAAACTTGAATCGGCTAGGGGACTTCTAGTTTATTTAGCAGTAATAGCAGTACTTTATAAGATGCTTAATTGCCTTGACCTTGACTTTATGGCCTGCTTATTAAAGAACCCTAAGCAATTGGTAAACGGATAGGTGGCTAAAATAATGGTGTAGTTAATGTAGCTTTAACTCGGTTAAGTGGCTCTAAGCAACGCTCTTTTTTAGTTAATAAAGGAGCAACTAGGGGTAACCCTATTTGCGTATAATAGGCACCTAATTATCTCCCTAAACAAGTATATTCTTAAGGTTATTAAGTTTAACGCCTAATTTATCTATATCTTTGATGTAAAATAGAAACGGGGTGTTCGTGGGAATAATATGGAAAGTAATATACCCTAAGGGGGTTTTGACCTTAATTGTGCCAAGAGAGATTATAGTACCCTTGCTAAAACGAATTGTATATTGGCCTGCCATTAATTAGTTGATCTAAATAGAGCTATTAAGCTACTAAAGAGCTTAAACTTAAGGTTCTCCTACTATAGATACTCCTACGGCTCTAGTATCTAGCATAATACTATAGAAGACGTTCGCCAAGTATCTATTATTAAAGGAGAATGTGGAACTCTCCTTTAGCTTATTAAAGATGTCTAACTTTGTGATAGCATGGAGCGTAGATTGGTTATTAAGAATAGCGATGGTTTGTATGCCATCTACCTTACTATACTCAGTAAAGTATTGGTTAGGAAAGTAGTCCTTAATTTTTATATCTATAAGAAGCTGTTTAGCCTCGTTAACCTTACCCTTAAGATCTTCTTTACCTTTATATTAAACCAGAAAGCTTTAGAAGTAGGCTGTAGTAACCTTATAATTTCCAACATTTTATACGCTCTGGCGAAACTTATTATATACCTCCTTTTATCTATTAAGAGGGTGCCTAGTTAACTAGTAATTTGGCTTTTTATAAATATAGCATTTCTTCTATTAATTGTTTTAAGATAAACCTCCACGAGGACCTCTACAATTGCTTTATAGTTAACGTTAATTATACCCTCTGCCATATCCCCTACCCTAGCTACTATATATTTAATCAGTCTAGTTATAATTATATTAGTTAGTTGGGTTAATTAAAGTAGGTTAGGGTTAGGCGTTAAATTGCTATACTTCTTAAAAGCGTAGAGTGGTGCTAATAGAGGATCTTAATTAAGTATACACTCCTTTATAAGTATTTACAGGATTAAAGAGGGTAAGGTTGCATTTTTTAACACCTTAATATACACTAATAACTTAATCGCGTAGGCTAAAGTCCTCTTAATATAATTTAAATAAACCACGCTAAATTATCTAAAGTCGATTAAAGAGCTTTTAAAGATAGTTAAGTTAAGAGGCATCTAGGTTTATAGCAATGATTTTTAGGAAGGTAGTCTCTCTCTACTCCAATATATACTGCTACTTATTCTCTTCTGTTTTAAAGTGGCATCTTATCTTATATATTATTTGGTTGAAATTATATCCTTTTCCTACCAAACAATTATAATAGAAGGTACTGGCGCGGCCCTTAAGTATAACAGAATAAGCGTTATAATATTAGTTAGGTTCCAGTCCAACCTTCTAGCAATAGTTATAGAAGATGCGCAGCTTTAAATTAAGGATATTATATAGTTCCCTACTAAACCTCTTCTCCTGGTCCGAATAGAGTTTTATAAGCTCTATAAGCATTTTTAAGGTGCCTCTAAGCAGTATTAGGCCACATTAAAATTACATTAGAGATTAAGGTGGGGATTGCTTTATAGGCTGCAGTGGAGATATAAAGCTTAATAGAATACGGCGTGGTACCTAATCTTCCTATAGCAGAGTTTAAAGGTTATTAAATCGCGAAGTAAGGGGGTCTTGCGCTTACTCTTAGGGGGCAGTAGTTAAAGTTACAGGTTAAATTGGTGGGAGCGATGGGTATAGCACATAAGAACTTATACCTGGAGCAATGGAATTAGAACATGTCTCTATTAGTGTATTATTTGGATTCTATTATAAGTTAAGCTTCTTTCTATTACATAGTTGGTGCTCAATCTCTTATGGAGTCCATTTATGCTCTTCTTTTACATTAATAACTTACTCCTAAATATTATCTCTAATAGTATCTCCATCTATAGGGACAAATACTCCGTTCTCCTAAAGGAAGTTACGGAAGTCTTATATGATATTCTTCTTTACAAGGGCCTATGTTTCCTTTATCTATCTAACAAAGTCCTCCTTTATGCAATACCATAGCACAGTATTATTATATTCGCTGTCTATATATTGTGCTATGCAGTATAGTAAAAATCCGTTTAGGTTCTGTTGCTCAGCGTTTATAGGGTTAATGTCTTTATCCTATATCTCTGGGTTAATGTCGTTCTCGTACTTCTTTAGGTAGGTTAACGCCATAATAGGAGTAAAATTGACGGGGTGTTGTATGTCGAAGGTAGGTAGGATTTTCGGCTTTATAGGATCTCATAGGTTTGCTATCAAAAGGTAGGCAATTTAAGGCGTAGTCAACGCGTTTTGGACGTTGACTTGGGACCCTAGGTTTAGTAACACTTCTGACCTAAAGTACTTGACCAAATCTTCGTAAACGCGATTGTTCTGCGTAATAGACGCAACTTGGTATCTCCTAGTACTTAGTAACACTTCTATTACTAGTTTTCCGCAAGCCTAAGGTAGTACAGTATCACTAGGAACCCCTATATAAGACTATCTCTTCTGTCAATAACCTAGCTGCTCTATAGTTGACTGTGTGTTCAACCACTAATCAGTATTAGTTATACAGGGTAACTTACCAATAACAACTACTCAAGTAGGTTATAGTGATGTTGGTTAATAGCTTTATTTTATTAGAATAAGGAAAGGCGAGGAGCTTAAGACTCCTCGCCACACTAGTGCCGCGGCGTCACGTGACGACCGCTTGCTTAATTCCCAATAAAATATAATTCGAACCTAACCTAAATATAATTTAAACGCGAACCTAACCAACCATTATGCTGATATACCTATAATATAAACTACGACTTTAATAACAACCGTATGAGTTTATTAACAATTAACTGCCTCCCTTACTAATTTAATTGTCTTCTTCTCTACCTATAGTAATCCTTTTTAACTAATACTAAGCTATATATACTTTAAGTATTTATATACTCTAACAACGAGGTTAATACTAAGCTATGTAAGCTTTAACAATAAAATTAATTTAGATAAACTAGATAATGATTATACCGTTATGCCTACAATCTAAATGCGATTTAAACGCGATTTAAATATAAACTAATTAACTGATTATGCCGTTATGCCTATAATTAATTAACCAATAATAGTGCCGATACGCCTGCTATCTACTATTAGACGCTAGCACTGTACTGCTACTGAATAGATAAGAGCTTATGCTGATACACATGCGAGCTATATTTCCTTTTTTTTTGGCTTGGGGCGCGCTATATTAAAGGAGGGGGTAGAGCTAGAAGGTACTAAGTTTTAAGAGGAGGAACGACGACCATAAAGGGCTTCTAGCGATATACACCTCTCGCAGTAGCAAGACGGCTATATACCCTACGCTAACCTAATAATAACTATGCTAATACGCCTATAGTCTAACCGACAAACTAATTATGCTAATACGCCTATAATCTACTAACTAACTAATAGACTAAGCTCTACGTTCGACCACTATTACCACCCAACGCTTACACCATACTGCTACTATAATAGACCTCTGCTGCTCTGCCTGCAGCCGATTAACCCTTACTGCTTTATTAACAGCTAACTACCCTTACTACTCTGCCCGCAGCTAATTAACCACTTGCTACCCTACCTGTAGCTAACCAACTTCTACTGCCCTACTTGCAGTAACAACCGTATACAAGGAGAGCTTTGCTCCTTAGAATACAACCCCACCGCTAGCACTGTACTGCTACCCAAATCTAATAAGTCTTACGCTAATACGCCTGCGATATAAATGCAATTTAAATGTAACCCAAACATGATTCAAATGCAAACCGACTAATAGATCGTGCTGTTATGCCTATAATCCACCAACCAAACGATTGCGCTGATATGCCTGCGATTAATTAACCAACAATAGCGCCAATACGCTTGCTATCTACTATCTAACGCTGGTACCGTACTGCCACCTAACCTCTGTAATGTACCTCTTGCAGTTAAACTAATACCTTACTGCCCTATTGTAGCATTACAATCGACTTCTACTGCTCTGCCTGCAGTACCACACTTAACCTCTACTGCTTTGCCTGTAGCTAAACCAATACCTACTGCTCCGCCTGTAGCCAAACGAACAAACCCTTGCTACTCTGCCTGTAGCTAATCCCAGTTTAACCATCGCTGCTCTGCCTACAGCACTACAACTAACTTCTACTGCTTTGCCTGCAGTATTAACTGTATATAAGGTAGAGCTTTACTCCCTGGAATACGACCCTGCCGCTAGCACCATACTACTACCTAAACCAATAAGACATCGCTAATACGCCTGCGATACCGATTACTATTATGCTGATAAGCCTACAACCCAAATACAACTAGGTAGAGCTCTGCTCCCTAGGTATACCCAGCTAGATAGAGCATAGCTCTCTAGAAGGCAACCTATTACTAGCACTATACTGCTACCTAAATTAATAAGCTCCGCGCTAATATGCCTGTGGAACTATAACCTATTAATAAATTTTCGCGCTAATACGCCTGCGAATACAACCCTATTACTAGCATTATACTACCACCTGAACGACCCCATCGCTAGTACTGTACTACTACTGGACCTCTGCTACTCTGCCTGCAGCTAATTAACCTTTACTGCTCCACCTGCAGCTAAACATAATACCTTGCTACGTTACTATAGCTAACTGACACCTGCTGCTCTGCCTGCAGCACCATAACCAACTCATACTACTCCGCCTATAGTAGCAACTGTATACAAGAGGGGGAGTAGGGGGGCTTTCTTTTTTTTATAGCTTGGGGCGTGCCATAATAAAAGGGGGGATAGAGAGCTAGGAGGTACCAGAGTTCTGGAGGACTAATGGAGGGCTCCTAGCAATATACCTCTCGCATCAGCAGGAGCTATAGGATAGCTGCCTGCCCTACGTTAACTAGGTATAGCAATATACCTCTTGCAGCTGCAGGAGCTATAGGACTGCTATATGCCCTATGTTAATTAGTATCGCGATCGAGCGCCAGATACTAGATTTTTTTCTTTTCTTCCTTTTCTTTCTCTTCTTTCTTTTCTATAAGGGGACAAAGCCTAAGGGCAGGCTTTTTTGGAAGGGGGGGGGGTGATATAACAGTGCTAGGGCACCATCCCCTACAGCTGGCTTGGCGCAATATCCGGAGTTCGCCCGTACCGTGTATATTACCCCCTAGAGCCTCCTTTCCTCTTCTTTTTCTCCTCAGCTTAGTATTCTTATATGGTAGCAATCTACAAGCTTCGGTTCAGAAGCATTTATACGAGCCCGTCACAATAGTTGTATAAGGCGTAGAGTACGCAATAGTAGATATAGAGTTAAAAACTATAGAATGGCGTAGAGCCAATGGACCTAAGCGGTACTAAAGAATTTAAGAGATGGATAAAGAAACTATGGAAACCTAGAGGTTAAGGATTAAGTAATTACAGGACCAAGGAGTAGAGGCTAAACCAGGGATCTTAGTAGTAGAAGACGTTTAAGCAGACTCTATAGTAAGAAAAATAGTTTAAAGATGGAGCTTGCATAAATTGTGGAAAACAGAGTTATTTCGCTAGAGACTGTAGAGGTGGTTAGAGTAACTACGCGGTAAAGGGCACTAGGTTATTAGAGGACAATAATACGGATATAAGTATATTACGCAGGACTAAGGAGTGTTTAATTAAGCACTTTGCGTTTTATTATAATAACGCATGTTAAATTTATAAGGACGCTAAGTACGGCGTAAGCTATTGGCCGTAAGAGCTAGAGTTAAAAGGACTTAAAGGAACTAGAGAGTTAGATAAAGAACAAAATTAACTCTATAAGCTAGATTAAGATATTATAGTAATATGCAGATAAAGATTAGTAACAATAATAATGGAGTTAGAGTACTTATTAATTAATAGCGATAAGGAAGAAAAAGAGGCTAACTAGGAGCACTTAAACCTTAATAATGTAATAGAAGTGAAGACCAAAACCTCTATAGAATAAGGATCGATAACGGGTATTATAACACTATTAGATACAATATCTATTACTTTATAAGACGGAAGGAGTAATATCTAGAGACGATTAAGTAAGCAAATAATTGCTAGTGCTAGCTTACCACTTATAAAAGACAAAAGGCCATAGGCTTAAGATTCTTATAAAAAGATAAAAGACGCTTAAGATTCTTAAGATAAGATAAGATATACCTAAGACTTATAAAGTGTAATAAGGAAGGCTTAAGCACCTATAATGGAAGAAAACTAATAGGAAAGAGCAACGGCTTAGTTTAAAGACAAGCAAATAAGTATAGGACGCAAGTTTAAGAACTATAAGTTCAGGGAATGAGTAAGAACGTTAATCCTAGGGGAATATAGTGTTTAGCCTAAAGATCGAAAAGTTAATACGGGAATTAAGAAGTAAGATGACTTTAAGGATCCAGCTGCAAGACGCAGAAAGTAAGAAACTATAGATAAGTTTAGAGCGAGAATTATCATATAGCAGAACCAAAAACTAGACCAGAGATCTAGCGTATAAGGTTGTATAAGGGATAGAGCACCCGTACAAAGAGTTACTAATAGGCCTAAGGCAGGGACGCCTAGAGTAAAGTGGTTAAATAAACTGGAATAAGAGGAGGATCTAGGGATTCCAACTAGATTTAAAGAAAGATATACTAAAGGCTGTTATAATATAGCGATAATAAGGTACTTTCTAACAGATAGACTATATACACTAAACCAGTTATATAAAAAGTGGTATAGGTAATGACACAACAATAAATGTAAAGACTTTTATATATAGCTAGATAAAAAAGTTATTTAAGACCAACCCATTATAAAGAAACGTATAAGTTACATTAAAGGAGCATTAATTATAATGTTAAGGAACCTAAAAGAAGGATCCAGGGACTAGAAAAGCAAGTAATAAATCTTAGTACCTGCAGAAGAAAGACTAATAGTTAGGTTGGCTAGATAGAGATTTAAACTATAAGTTAAAGACAAACTAAGAGTTAACCTAAGTTACCTAGCGCATTATACACTATCGTGAATAGCTTATGTGGATAACACGTATAATATATATAGAGCACCTAAGGATAAGAACCGGAAATACATAAAAAGGATATATTAGGCACCAAAAGAAAAACGGTTTAGAGATGCCAAGTATATGCATAAATGGCACCCTGTGGAAGTATAGAGTTAAGGGGACCTAACACTTTAGCTAGGAAGATTCCTTACGGAAGAATGCCTAGAAGGAAGATAGTGGTGGAATTATCTAGAGAATACTTATCTATAGTATATAGAGGAAAAGAAACGAACTAAGTATTAGCCTAAGGAGGACTAAGTATAAATGGGATCTAGTAGCTAATAGTTAGGAAAAGGGGAGGCCTACGGGACTAGAGGGAACTAGTAGTAGAGCCTTAGACCCTTAAGGGAATTTAAGAACAATACCTAAATTTAAGAATTAAATGGCAAGATTAATAGTTTAAAGTACTAATTAATAGTGGAGTGATAAGGAACCATATATTACTAGCAGTAGTGGAAAGAATAGGGCTACCGCATAGATAAAAGACGCACCTATATCTACTTATAACGATTTTAGGAGATTAGATAGCCTATAAAGGAGGTATTATTAATCTTAAAACAGGACCTATTTAGTTAACTATTAAAGAGAGACAAGTTAAGATGTCTTTTAATATCCTACCGTTAGGAAAGGATAAGGTGATACTAGGGATGCCTTAGTTATAGAAATATAATCCAAAGATTAATTAGGTTATAGGTTAGGTTAATATCCAAGATATATAACAATGTAGGATGTAATAATAAACTAAGTTGGTATAGTACTAAGTTAGAGCGACATATAAAGAGACTAAGTGAGGCTTAAGTTATGTACTAAAGAGATACCATAAGTATGGTAAAAAGTTATAGTTACTAGAAAGTAAAAAGCTGTTAGAGTATACAGCATGGGACTATAGGATAGAATTGGAACTAGAAACGAGCCTAAAGTTCTTTTTAATTTATAAGCTTACTAAAACCAAGTTAGTAGCGCTTAAGGAGTTTATCTAGGAGAACTTATAAAAGGGATATATTAGACTATTGCAGTTATTAGCAGGATATCTAGTATTATTTATCCTAAAGAAAAATAGAAAACTTAGGATGTATATAGACTATAGACAGTTAAATAGCATTACTAGGAAGGGTAGGTATCCTTTACCCTTAATTAGCAAAATCTAAGATAGAATAGGCAATGCGTAAATCTTTATGAAGATAGATCTAAGATGGGCATACTATTAGATTAGAATTAAGGAAGGCAATAAATAGAAGGCAGCCTTTAGGTTAAAGAAAGGACTATATAAACTATTAGTTATGCAATTTGGGCTTATAAACGCACTAGTAATGTTTTAGAAGTAAATTAATAGTGTATTAGGAGAACACCTTAATAAGTTTGTTATAGCATACCTTAATAATATTATTATCTACTTAATAAGTAAGAAAGAATATAGAGAATACGTTAAATAGGTTTTAAAGAGACTATAAGAAGAATGGATGCTAGTAGCAATTAAGAAATGTGAGTTCTTTATAAGAAAGACCAATTTCGTAGAATTTATTATTAAACTAGGAAAAATTAGTATGGACCTAAAGAAAGTTAAAGCTATAGTGAGTTAGCAAGAACTAGAGAATGTTACGCAGTTAAGATTGTTCCTAGGGTTTTATAACTACTATAGAAGGTTTATAGCACAATAGTTAAAAAGTATTAAACCGTTTACTTAATTAATGAAGAAAGAGAAACTGTAGGTTTAGGTAGAGGAGCAAAGAAAACTGTTTAGAGAACTAAAGGAGTTATTTACCCAGGAATTAATCCTTAAGATCTATTAACCAAAGTTAGAAACGGTTGTTAAGATAAATATATTAGACTTTGCACTAGGAGCATGTTTGCTATAGAAGTATTAGGACGCATAGTATCTAGTAGCATATTATAGTTAAAAGATAATACCACTAGAACTGAACTATGACATCTATAATAAGGAGTTATTAGGTATAGTTATAGTACTTAAGGAATAGAGAGCATTCTTACAAGGTATAGAAAAACTATTTATAGTTAGAATGGACTATAAAAATCTTATAGAATTCCTAATAATAAAAGAGCTAAACCAAAGATAAGTTAGATGGGTAGAAATGCTTACGGAATATTATTTTAAAATTTAGTATACTAAGGGTACTAAAAACGCAAGAGTAGATACACTTAGTAGGAAGGTAAAGTTATAAAGTAATAAGAAGCTATTAGGGGCTTTACTACAAAAGGATTAAGATAGATTAATTAGGTATAATTATCCAAAGATTGTAGTAACTAGAGAAAGTTAGATCCATAAATTACTAGAGAGTGATTAGATATAGAAGATCTAAGATATATAGGTAGAGGATCTAGATACGGAACAGTATAAGAATAGAGAAGCGACTTATATTCCAAGGTCTATCGCGAAAGAGTTTATTAAGTTATTCTATAAGGGACTAACTTAATGACATAACGGAGCTACGGGCTTAGTGTTAAGACTTTAAAAGGAGTATATTATTTAAGAAATCTAGGGACTAGCAAGATAAGTTATAAAGGAATATCTAGATTGCTAAAGAAATAAACTAATAAGGCATAAGCCGTATAGAGGGCTACAACCTATTAAAATACTAGAAAAACTATAGGAAGTTATATTATGGGACTTTATTATTAAGTTACCAAAGTTAAGAGATTCTATTAGTGGATAAGATTATAACGCGATCTTAGTAATAGTAGATAAGCTTATAAAATGGGGATACTTTATAGTATATATAGAAGAGATATTAGCAGAAGATATTGCTAGAATCTATATTAAGGAAGTATTTGTAAGACATAGAGTACTAAATAAAATTATATTGGACAGAGATTTAAGATTTATAGCAGCATTCTAGGAGGTATTTTTGGCGGAATAAGGAGTTTGCGTAGTAACCTTAATAGCGTATTATCTGCAGACGGATGGATAAATGGAAAGATTAAACCAGATACTGGAGTAGTATTTAAGGTTTATGTTAATCACGCACAGAATAATTAGGTATTGTTATTACTAGTTATATAGTTTATATATAATATAACACTACAAGAAGAAATAGGAACATTACTATTTAAGGTAAATTATGGGTATAAGCCAAGAACATCGTTATTGCTATATTAAGTAAAGAAGATAAGTAGCACAGCTAAAGAAAGAATGGAGACTTTAATAAATCTTTATGCAGACTTTAAAGAAACAGCTAAACTAGTATAAGAATAAATAAAAAGGTACTATAATGCTAAGAGATCTAAGGGACCAGATCTTAAGGAGGGAGATAAAGTATAGCTACTATATAAAAATTTTAAGAGTTAACAACTAAGTAAGAAGTTAGACCACGTTAGACTAGGACCTTTTAAAATTAAGCAGAGAATTTTATTAATTACATATAAGTTAAACCTACTAGCTAAAATGGAGATTTACCCTATATAGTACGTTATAATACTAGAACTAGCATACAGGAATGTAGAACTACTAGTCTATAAGAAAGACATATATAGAGGATAAGAGGAAGATAAATAGCAAGTTTTAAAGATTATTAGTTATAAGAACGTAGATAATAAAATATAGTATAAAGTAAAGTAGATAGGCTATAATAAGACTACTTAGGAACTACTAAGCAACCTAGAGAACGCTATAGGAAAGGTACAGGAGTATTAGAAGAAAGTAGGTTAGGGAGTATTAAAAAAGGATTGCTAAAGGACAAGTTACCTAAAGGGGACCTAGGAAGAGCAACTACTATATTACTTAGAGTTGTTTCCTTCTCTAGAGACGCTACTCTCTTATTACCTAGCTTAGACAAGCCCTATTAAATAAGTTTCTACTTCTTAGAATGGACCTTCTTATAAACCTTCTTAAGATAAAGCAATTAAGCGGAAGCAGAAAGACGAGTATTAAGGGCACGTTGCTAAGCAGCCGAGGCCTCTAGCTCTGCCTCCCGGGATTGGCGCACTTTGTTAAGAGCACTCGCAAGCTTACCATTAAGCTTTGCAGCAGCATATTAAACACAAGACCCTATAATAAGTTACTTAGGGAACTTAAAGACTGTTAACAGTTATAAGACGCGTATACTTAGCGACGTAGCGTTAGAAATAACGCGCATATTACAGAATAACCATATGTTTAATTTAGTATACTCTAAGTAAGAGGAAGGTTGGCAACTAGAAGGAGCCGCGATTGTAATATAGACTAACCCCTCTTTCGCATAATAAGAATATAGAGACAACATTATCTTACTAAGTAATAGTATTACAGCTATAATGCGAGTATATTATTAGGATAAAGAAGAAGAGGACGCTTTAGGCATAATAAGTAAAGATATTAACTAAGTTAATTAAACGGACATCACACCTCTAATGGACAACTTAGAGATATTAGGAATCTTTAAGAACGAAGATAAAGAGAAGGAAGATGGTATTATGGATAGCTTAAGTATAATATTACAACTACTTAGAGAGGAGTCGGCGGAAGCTAGTTAGTTAATATAAGCACGGTCTAGAATGGAGCCAGTGGAACTATATAATGAGGAATGGTAACCAAGTCACGTAATAAGCTCTGTGAGCTCTATAAGCTCTATAAGGTCTGTTATATACCTTACGTACCTTACATACCTTATATAGCAAAGGGATTTCTTAGGCGTATGGTTGTGTATTTAAAGGACCATAGTCCCTACCTAAATAGTTCTCTCTTTATAGTAAATCTTAGAATATAATTAGAGTTAATCTGTTGGGCAACCACTCCACCAGTTGTTATTACGTTGTTGACTTTGTTTATACCTACATACCCAGCCCATTAACGAGTCTACCGTAGTACCTACTATAAGGCTCCGTTATACAAGATAGGCAATTAGGACACTCCCTTACAGGAGTCCCAGAGCAGCGGCCTAATGGTATTATTCCTCCCATTGACGTAGTACAGGTGCTATCTGGAGGGGTATATGCTGTATTACCTTTCACGTCTCCCTTGGAGGTTTTTTGTACCTAACTTAGCGGTATTAGTCTACATGAACCTTAATTGGGACCATATTAGACATTAATCAAGAACAAATAATAATAAATAGTTAAATTATATATAAAAAAATATTTTATTAAATTAATACTTATTTAAAATAAGTTTAAATTGTAAAATTTTAATTTAAAAGCGCTTTTTAAATGTTATTTAACATTAGCTTTTAATTTAATTATTCCAATTATTTAAACATATAAAACAGTAGTAATAATAATAATAAATATATTTTATTATAAGAGGCTCTATACCTTTATTATATACACGAGAACCTATATTAAGGCACCCCTAATCCATCATCGATATGGCAGTAATCGATACCCCGCCGAATTTTACCACCCCTCCCCCCCTGTCTCGCCACTTCGCCTACCTATCTCACATCACGCTCAACTCCTTAGACTACTGCACACTCTAGAAGGCGTCGAAGGACCATCGATGACCGAGAGATAGTGCATGTGGAGTGGAGGCTCTGAACCGTGGTGTTTCGAAAAGCGAGGTGCTAGGTGCGCCAGGGGTGGCTTTCGGTGGTTCTGGCTAGGGGCTTGAGGCATGTTAGTAAGAGGGTGGAAAGGGCTCTTCTCGTGTGGTCTACCACGGGAGGCGAGCTGGGCTGGAGGATGGAGACCTGTTAGCTGGGTGTATGGGAGGTGGGCTGGAGTCAGACTCTTTCGCGCCTTCTGGCGCTGGGTTGGTAGAGTTAAGAGCAGATGTAGATTCCCGTTCACTATGGTGGGCCATCATTATGAGTGGATTGGGATCCCACTTTGTTAAGTACGACCCTGCAGATAATCCGTGTTGGATATTAAGATTAATTAGTGAACAGTCTAGCTTTGGTAAGCAAGGACCGCAATATAAAAGCAACAAAATGGTGACGACATAGAAAATTTGAAGAACAAAAGAGTAAGAGTGTCACATCGCCGAACAATTCTGATTTACTTAGACACTACTCATATCGAGAAAGGCTCCTTGAGCGCTCTATAGCTAACATTTTGCGAAACGCGCGATCGCAGAACCAGAAGTTTTAAAAGTACATAACGCGTGACATGCGTGATCCCAGAAAGCACCCTAAAATCCAGACGCGGCACAAAAAACATCGCTGTGTTTCGTGTATGATGAAGAGAAGCAAGGAAATCGGAAAACGGGGTATACAAATCCAACGCCAGTCGTGAGTGGTTTCCAGCCGTGATGGCTTGCCCTAATGCCTTTCACTATGCCCAAGAGCCCGTTTTGTCGTATCCAATCCGTGAGAGAAAACCCATGTTGAGAAGAGTCATGAAAAATTCGAATAAAAAAAAAAGCAAGCAGTTGAAGAGCCATAAGCTAAAAAAAAGAAAGCTGCTGTAGTGCTAATGCACTAGAATAGTACGTCAAGCCTGACAACTAGCTAGCTTAGTAAGAATGGAATGCCGGGGATATAATAGACCATGAGAACATTCATGAGAGTGAGAAGCCGAAATTAACCCAAAAAAAGCGGGAAACAAACCCTATTAGAGCAGGGACCAGAAAATGCTGGCACCTGCTACGAACAAAGAATAAAGAACGTGGGAGGGTATTAGATACCCCAACCCTCCCACCCTCTTCCTAGTATCTTTTCCGAAGCTCCCACGACACTGTCCAGCAACTCGCCGAGCCCTTCCCCTCCTCTTACTGCTCCGGCAGATAAAGTGCTGACAACACTGTCCCTGCCATCAACAGCTCCACTTCGGAGTCTCATTCTCACCCACCGCATCAATGCACCAACACCATGCTGCCACTGTGCCAAATTCTGTGGCAATTGTGGGGCCACGCCTAGGAAATCTGTCTCGACCGCAGCAATACTGAGGAAATTGAGGGAAGTAGGTAGGATTTCCGAGTGTAGCATGCTGGTAGTGTTTGAAGGCAGTACTGGCGAGGTAAGTGCGGATGGAAGGAGGCCAATAGCGCTCGGATGGCTAGGGTTAGAAGTCTGGGATGAGGGTTGGGAGGCAAGCGTTATCGGTCCAGAGACGTTGGAAGCCTGAGAAAGGAGCTGTGCTTGAGCCTGGGAGGGACGCTTGGATTGAGTGGGAGAGCGATGTTGAGGATGGCGGGTTGGTTGGGCTTTGGATTGTGCTTCGTTTTGCCGCGCGGTTGCTGCGAGTGTAACGGCCCAAAGGACGAGTGCTGCATAGTACAGACTCATCTCCGCACCCGGTTCCAGCCGCAGCGTTTGCCGTGGAGCTGTCATCGTATGGTGCAAGAGGTTTATTGCTGTTTGCAGTGCTGCCTTTACTGGCTTCAATCCCTGCATTTCCGTATCAGGTGTCCACAACTCGTTTAGCCACGTCCTGAGTGTTGTCTTAAGTCCCATAAATGCTGCGATCGACGGAACTTTCTCCGATAGAATCCAGGATTCCCCAGAGACAGCTAGAAGTGCGCGGAGAGGTATATGTTGGAGGAGTTGAGCAGTGAAGAGATGATATTGTGTGAGTGGTGACTGATCAAGGACATGATTAAGTGCGGGATACGAGGGAGCATGGAGATATGGCGTCGGATTATGGAAGTAGTTGTAGTGGACAGCAAGAACAAGCGAAGACTGGAAAATGTCAAGCTGGGGGAGAGAACTGGACATGTTTAGCTCTGCAGGCACCTCACACACATAACTCGGCTGTTGAGGCTGCTGTTGGAGCTCCAAAACCCAGTCTACAGCACTTGCCGCGTCCCACAGGACTGATGAAGCGGGGAGCGGGAGATTGAAGCCAGAAACGTGAGATATGATGGAAGGTTGTGGAGTGCGAGCTACAAGAGTTGCTTGCTGAGTCTCGAGAATGTAGCAGCAAAGGAGGAGGCGCTGTTTACTGGACAAATCGATCCATTGGCACCATCGGTGAGGTTGATTGGTATCCAAAGCTTGAGAAAGACTAGACAGACTTTCGACAGTATTCGCCGAGACAAGCTGCGTCTCATGAGAGAGCTGGGAGAAGTCAGTAGAGTTGTTTGAGTGATTATGAGGTGAGTCTCAGACATTTTGGTACATCTCTTCGAACCTTTTTGCGGGCTTTTGAGCCACTCGCCGCGCTCGGTACTGCGAAAGAACTTCGAGAAGGAACAAACTTTGGAAATCACATAGACGCGGTGTCTGCGCAATATCCAAGTCCCGCTGAGCAGGAAAATTAGCACTTGACAAAGAATATTCCTGGCACAAATTCATACCTGATCTAACAATTTTAGGCACCGATCATGCAAGAATCGTGACTTTGCTTTAGCAGCCGCATCATCGGTATACTGCGCACCAATGGCAAGCATTGCTGCTTTCAGCATCGGAGATTCGGTTGCACCGCGGAATGTAGGTTTGTGTATGATTGGAAATGAGGGGTGAAATAGTCTCCAGTAATTGTCAAGATATTGAGTATATTGGTAAGTATCGGTGCCCATACCGAAAGATTGTTCTGGGAACAAAATAGCCTGCTCCTCCTCGTCTCGTTGTTGAACCGTTTTCAATGGGTTCGGAAACATCATGTAACTAGACATTGGATCTGGCGGGGCAGGCATCGGAATGTTGGACGTTGGGTACGAAGTGGCCATGCTAACCGCAAGTCCAATTGAGTGGGTGGCTGGACTCTTTTCGCCGTTGGTGTAAGCGAACGGAAGTGTTGACGTTGCAGATGCAGGAGAGCGTGTCGATGGATATGACCAAGGTTCGATAAATGAAGCATTAGATGATGTGCGAGTGCGGTTGGAGCCCGGTCCGAAGAGCGGAGTGGGGAACATGTTTATAAAGTCATGTCCTGGTCCTGGAGACGCATATCCACTGGAGGAAGAATAATTTGGTGATGGGCTAAAAGGGTCCGCGAAATTTATGGGATATGAGGCGAATGAGTCGGTGGTTCCGATGGGAATGGCAACTGAAGTCTGGCGAGAAGCAGAAAGACTATAGTGCCGTTGCTTTATTAACCTACACCCTGTTATTAGCTGCTGTTCAATTACGCAATAGAAGAATACGAAAACAGCATATAGATGTAAAGAAAAAAGTTTCAAGGCCGAAGGCTGATGATTTCTTTTTGCTTCAGACTGAAACTCACTTGGAACTTGGACGAAGAAAAGTACCAAAAGTTGACGGAGTCTTAGGAGTACGAGATTGAGCTGGCTTATACCTTGGATCTGAGGTTGGTTCTGGCATTGGAGAGGCAGAGACCGGTGGAAAGAGAGGTGTATCGATGGTTTGAGGGATTGAGACCATAATCTCGGTCGTGGACATCGTTGGCACAGTAGTTGTAACTGGCGGTTCCGGTTCAGCACCTGAGTCTTGACTGTATACTGAACTCCTGCGGGACTCGTCTTTCCCAGTCCCATCGCTATTTTCATGTGAGTACTAAACCATTGAAAATTGATTTTTTGAAACGCTTACTGTCTCTCTTGATGCCGCTGTAGAAGATCCGGTCTGAAGAATGTCTTGCCACAATCTGGATAATCGCATACCAGCGCATCCTGATTGTGGTTCTTCTGATGACGCCTGGGGGAACGCATTAGCTCGATATTCACAAATGATTGAAGTAGGTCGTTTACTCACCTTAAATGTTCTGCTCGCGTGTACGACTAAGAAACTGTCAGCCATAACGCCACGAAACACCGCGAATGAACACAACGAGGAGAAAAGAAGCTGAGATGACTGCAACGTGTGGAGAAGCTAAAAAGAGGCTACACCGTAACAAGTCATATGGAGCGACAGTAGTGTTGAATTACACGGTCGTATTCAGCCGGCCATGCGACACCAGCCAGATTCGGCAAGGCTGAGGCAAAAACAAGTGAAGATAAAAAGACTTAACTTACCCTCCCACATTCGCAGTGATGAACTTTGAGACCTTTCTTAGCCTTACTGATCCGACCGGTCCTTGTATAGTTAACCTCTTGCTGCATTTCCGTAGGGCTGGGCGACCGTTGCATGTCGTCACGGGAGGATCGGGTGTGGGGGCCAGACGCCTCCTTTGTGGCTCCTAGACGACGACGCGAGGAAGATTTTGTCCCTCCGATGAAATCATTAGAAGACTGAGAACTGCGACGTCGTTTACGACGAGTCAAGGGATGCTGAGGTGTGCCTTCAGAGGAAGGTGGAAGGTTGGATGCCAATGGGCGGCCGCTCGTTTCACTGGGATCCGACATGGCTTGGTCGCGACGGAAGGGTATATATCCAAGCGGACGATGGAGAGTCTGTTATTTCTGGTGGTGAACTGCCTCGAATGGGAATAGACTGCGCCTACAATCGGTTCCACTGAATAGCAGTCGGGGGGTGAAACCCAATCTGGTCGAAGAGTGGGCCAAATCTCATTTCTCTCTGAGAGCGTTCGGACCCTTGATGGAGAAATAGCGTGGAGAAGCGCAGAGAGCGGATGGAATGAAGAAGCACCATGGACCGGGGGAGATCCAGTACAAAAGGATCTCGAGCCAAATAGGGTGGTGAAGCCGTTCCAAATCGGGATTTCTGACGATAGCTACTAGAGTACAAGATGCTGCGCCAACAGTCTAGAGGCTGGGAGCGAGAGGCCGGGACGATGAGGTCTGAAAATACCTAAAGGCTGTGCTGGGCCGAGCAGACATCGATGATATTAGTGCTAATCGAGAGCTAGGAGGCTGTTGGGGACGATGAGGTGCAGCAGCTGCTGCAAGGTTTGACTGGTCCTGCCCTTCAGTGGACGACCAGGAACGCCAATGGCAGTGCACAGGAGGCTCTCATGACAGCAGTTTCGATCAGACGTTGAAGCTTGAAGGGACGGGCATGGCTTGAGGGCTTGCAACCGAACAGTTCGAGTAGCCGCACGGGCAGGCAGTCCAGAGGGGATAAGCTCCAAAATTGGGGGTTGGTCCCGAGCACACCCAACATGCTTCCCGGCAAGCCCCCCATGCTCCCAGGCAGTCCTGGTTGAAGTCAGGCCAGGCTGCGGACCGTTCCCGCTCCAGTTTGGGAGTGGCTTGGACGAGAGCACGCTATTTTCGGGCCACACCTTGAACCCTCCGATGCACTCAGCCCTCAGCCTTTTCTCACCCTCTGCCGCTTACCGCCGAAGGATCTGCCATTTGCTGCCGTGCGTGCTGTCGAAACGAGTCCACCCACCCACCCTCCACCCTCCCTCATGCTGTCATCCATCTTGGGACGATGAGCAAGCAGGTCAACTTGCCTTCCACATGCCCACACTCTGCCCACCACACTGTGCGCGATGCCCTCGCGACATGCAACCTGCGCGCTCTCGCTCTCCTGGCCTTCGCCAGAAGCGTCAAGGTTCGGCGTTGCCCCTGGCCGGGTCTCTGCCTGGCAGTTCTGCACGCCGGACTCTGCTAGCACCGGCTGTCAAATTTGCCCGCTGCATGTCGAGCGCACGACGATGGCTCTTGATGGGCGATCGGGCGGCCATTGGCCTGAACGCGACAGACGCAGAACGAGCGTGTCCCTCCAGCCCATGCCCGCGAAGGGAGCCATTGGCAATTTGTCTGTCATGCCATCGCATTCGAGTCAGCCATTGCGTCGCTGGATCTGATACACCCGTTTGCCGTTGCGGGGAGTCGTTGCGCTGGTCTGTGACCTGAAGTTAGAAAACCTACGCGCGCTGAAACCTGAGCAGCGCGCCGGGTTGGCCCGGCGAAATTGACGCTTGCGGGAAGGCAGCTGCTGGTTGGTGAGAGCCGAGGCGTAATACGGGGTGCAGTCTGTCCGCGCGACATGCGTACACCCTCTCTCAACACCGGCATCCCTTCGCTGCCGCCACCCCCCGCCTCCCTTCGCATTCGACGCAGGGGTCCCATAAATAGCACGTCGCAATCTCCACCGCCCCACCACTCCAGTAACAAGCGGCTGCCAAGGTCCCAGCAAAGACCATCGCGGACCCTGTGCAGTCCAGCATTCTCCAATCTCGCAAAAGCCTGGGTGCATCCCTGCATGCCTCAGCCCTCCCAGGCGTTGGGGCACAATTGCGACTTGCAACGGGCTACCAAAAGGCATCGAGGCCAACCGGTATGTAAGAGGATCCCCGCGAGATGAGAAGGATTCACGGCGTATTATGATGCTTACCGCGCGAGGGGCATAATGGTCGCTACTGCAAGTCGCACGTCACAAGGCTAAGCTCCAAGGCTCCCTCTTCACCGGCTTGTAAGCTTGGACTTTTCGGTTGGAAGCAACCTGCTCTCTACTGTGCCTTTGCCGTCCTTCGAGTTGACGAGGCTGCTGTGATACAAGAACTCTGTGCATGCACTCGCACACATACGCATGCATGCAACGTCCATTCCGCTACGGTTGGCACTACTGTCCTTCCACGTTGTGAGGTTAGCCCCTACGTATGTACAGGACACCAGCAGCTCTCTCCCATGGTCTTACCACACAGGTGGAATCCCGTCGGCAAGGTTTCGCCTTCTCTGGTTCGGTGCGGCCGTTCCGCAACCGAGATGGTGGGCATGGGTGACCAAACGGCCTGACAGGTCCTTCGCAGCTGGCGGGTTCCCAAGATGCGGAGTTCCCGTCCCAATAGTCTATCACCACCAATCAATTCCAATCAACCCCAATAAAGTTGCCCGACAGCCCGCTCGCCATGTGCCTCCACGCTCCCAGTGAGATAGATCAACCGCTCGATGGGACCCTGCACACTCCGACTGCGCAAGCCTTGGCCGTTGGGCTGGGAACAGCAGCCGCCAGCTTGCTCGCGTCTTCCGCTCCACGGCCTTTGCGACGCGGCCATAGGCCCTGTCGAATCGTTGTGTGCCGTTGCTTGTCGCGCGACCATGGCCTGCCTTGACCTTGACCATGCTAACAGCTCGCCTATGTCCACCATTTTCCCGTTTGGAGCACTTTGTTATTTGTGCAATTGCGAACCTCCTTGCCGGTGCCACGCAACTCTACTTCTGCTCTACAGACTTCATTTGCCGGGAGAAACCCCTAGGCGGCCGTGCGCGCCGGCTGGCCTGAAACCTGAATGGGAAGGTCCTCAGCCTTCAGCTCGCTCCCCGCCAAACTCGTGGCAGGGATATTGCGGCAGCTACTCGTCTCTTGCATTCTTTAGTTCCAAAAGAGAAAATGCGAAGAACGGACTAGAGACTAGAACCATCACTGCTTCGTGCTGCAAAACTGCACGCAGTTCAATTAAAGCACTGCAACTCCAGAATCCTTCAGCACAATTGCACGTGGAAAGCACATTCCACAGGTTTGAAGTAGATGCCCGCTGTGCGCTCATAGCTGCCTAGCTATGCTTAAGGTCCTCTTCTTTCGCAGGCTACTGTGAATAGTTTCAGATATTTTTATTTCAACCTAATCTCAAGGATACCCAAACCTCAACTTTAAGCGATGCAACGCGACTCGTGCAAAAAGATTAATGTTGTGAGAATTCGCGCGTCTGGGTTGAAATATCACAGTAATCTGCTGTTCCGAAGAGAGACAAAGATTGTCGAACAATTGACTTCTGCATATAACCCGGACGCATTATAGCCTCAAGGGAGATCTTCACACGCATTGAATACACGCACGATCTATCTTCCAGGCCTCCAGCAAACCAGCTCGGTTACATAATGGCTTGCCCAGGCTAGCCAAGACCATTCGCAACTCAGGTAAGCATTCCGCGCACCGCTCTCCCCTCTGCGAAGAGGTCAATGGAACAAGGACCCAAGAACCTTAAGTCGCAAGCCATAACCCGAGTGCCGTCGCGGGGATATGCAAAAGACACAAGTGAAACAGGCCATGTGTACGCTTGTCCGGCCGCATGATCATTTGCGCGCTTCTCGGCTTCTCAATCATAACAACATTTAACTCAGAGTCACATAACAGAAGGTTGGAATGAAGTAGTTAGACCAGAAGACGCGGCGGTTTTCAGGCCAGCAATCGGGACAAATGAAATCACCGAAACACTAAGCCTCGGAGTCTGAAGACCCGATCGCGGTCTGACTCTGGTAGACTTTTACTAATTCATTATTTATCATCCCGGTTACCACTTGCTGTGGCGTTCCGTACATTCCATGATGTCTCTAAAATCCATTAGAAGTTGATGCATGCATATTGATCATTTAGTTCTACGGGTAACATGGCTTGGAGCTTACGCTGTCCTTGAGCCTCCAAATATCAGCCTATCAGAGGTGTATCTCCAAAATAACCACCTTTCGTAAGACATTCAGTTCCATAGTTATACTCTTTCCGATCTTGGAAAGTCTCTTTTAGAATCTCATGTGTCACGGTTTTATTATTTCATGTCATATAGCTCGGATCACTCTTTCGGTGCTCCTTCCGCAATCTCATATATCCTCAAGAACAAGTTCTTTCCAACGGTTTCGTACTTGAGCGGCAATGCTTCCACCGCGCAACTCATCTCTCTCACCCTCTCATAATAGGCCTTCAGCATAGCAAATCCTTTTGTACCCAAATCCAAGCCCCGGTGAACCAGATAGGCTAAGCACGGATAGAGAGCACAATCCGCTAACGAGAACACTTTGCCAGCCACGAACTCACTCGTTACAAGATATCCCTCCCAAAACGCCAGCTCAGCTATCGTATTGCGGTATGCATCTACTATTCTCTCTCTGTTCGGTGATTCTTTCCAGTTCGGCAGGTACAAGAGCCCGATATCTTCGATAACATTATGCAGGTTCTCGGACTCGTGAAAGCGCTGCAAGGCCGTTTTATAACTTTCCTTCTCTACGGGCTGTGGCATTAAGGGCTCAGGCGATGGATAGTACGTCTCCAGGTACTGTAGGATAGCCATGGACTCGATAACAACGGTTCCGTCTTCATCAATCAACACTGGGGTCTTGCAGCGCGGGTTTATGGCTGCAAACTCGGCAGAGCGCGTTTCCTTTGGCGTAGACATGACATGCAAGCGCTTCCGCGTGTACGGGAGCTTCTTGCGGGCCAGACACAGCATCACACGCCAGCTTGGGATCGAGCCGTTGACCCAGTAGAGGGTGCGGCGGGGATGAGCCGGCTCTGCTGTGCTCGCAGAAGCGCCGGCACTGGAGAGGAGCGCCTGTATGCTGAGCACATTACCGTAATAGCGCTCGATTTTCTTGAAGGCGTCTTGAGACAGCTTGGGATTTGTGGCTGCCACGCACTCGCGGATGACGCGTACTTGATATCCGTAGAAAAAGGCGTCCGTAAGCGAAGCCAGGACGCAGTTATTCGCTGTGACGCCTGCGAAGTACAGAGGGCCATTTTCCACTTTATTATCTTGCAGCCATGCATGCAGCTCGGTATCTGTGAAAGCGGAGAACCATTTTTTTGTGATGGTCGTATCGCTGTACTCCGTCACCAGTTCTTGGACAGCTGCAGGAAACGCTGCGCCCTCAGAACCTGGAGCGCAGAACCTGCGTTTTCCGGTGTGGGTGCCGGACAGATGCTCGTCATTCGTAGGCACGTCGCGGTATTTATCACCCGGTGGACGCGACAGGTAGCGAACTGGGTTCTGCGAGTCCGAGTTGATCTGGGCGTCGAGATACTCGGAGCGGATGGCAACGATAGGCCATCGGTGAGCTTTGAAGACAGCACAGGCAGAGCTGAGGTGGGAGAGAAGCCCAGCGATTGGGATGTGTTTATCTTTCAAGACACCAGATTGAGAAACAAAATCGTTTTGTAGGTCGATTATGAGGAGTGCTGGAGCCATATTTTCTCCAATTCATTTTATTTGGATGGGTTTAGATAAGTCACGCCCATCATATGAGCGAAATCACCTACGAGGCCGAAGAGTCATTCATGCTCTCTAGCTGAAATCGGAGATGGCTCTCTAGGCAACAAAAGGCGATCCTCAGCCGCACATCCGCATGATGCGGTAATGTCCACCCAGGCAACACGCTGCCCTGCTTTTTCGAGGAGCAGCCCGATGCCCTCCCAGATTCGGACCATCTGATTATTAGCCTCGTATCGATCTCAGATCACCTGCATTTCGCTCGCAAAGCTTGAGAGAAGCTTGAAAGAAGCGCCGTGCCAAGCCGTCACGCTGCCGCAGCGCCACCAACTTGTCATAAAACCCTCCGCGATGCCGCGGTAGTGAAACTTGTACTGCTCATCGTAACCGCCACCAACGCCTTACCCTGTCGCGTGTACCGCAATTTGGTTTGGACGTTGCTGTCAGTACGGATTCGTATACTCCATCCGACTCTGGGCACCATCCAACTGCCATCCAGCCCAACCGCAACAGCTGCAAGCAAGAATCCTCCTTGTCTGATCGTCCGTCTGGATATCAGACGAAACTGAAACAACAATTTGATAGAGGCATCGGCAGCACCGCCATCCGTCGACAGCCCACGCGAAAAGCTATTCTTAGCTTATCTCCAAGCTTCCACTATCTGCCGCTTCGCTTCGCTTCGCCTCGCCGGCGAAAACCACAGCCACTTCGGTTTCCCCGCATAATCATCACCTGCCAAATTCCCGGCTGAGCAAAGATATTATCGTACTCGTCCAGCGGCTGGCAGGTTCCGCCGAAATCTGAGGCTAGGCGATTTGATCGGCCGGCGATTCCCGCGTTTCAAAAATATTTGATCGCAAGGCTGTGCATGACTCTGGTTGGCGATGGCCGCTCTTCACCCAGCCTCCTTGACACATCAGCCTTTGCTCTAGATTACCCACCTTCGCGGCGAAAGACTGAAATTTGAAATTTGAAATTGCAGAACCCGGAGGAACGAAAGAAGATCGAGTAAGCTCATGCACGCTGACTGAAAGGATCTGATCCTTCGTCTATCGGTATGAGGTAAGCTTAGATCCTCTCGCCACGTGTGTGATTTGCGGAAGGATTAGAAATGCTTGGTCCAGCGATGGCAATAATCAGTTATGATTATCTTGTATTACCAGGAACATAACTGCCTAATCATAATCGCACCTGCTGATTATGTTAAGTTAATATAACGATATAATCAGTCACGGAAATAACGGAAATAACGGAAATAAGAAGAGCGAGAGGTAGAGTATTGGGTAGAGGCTTGGAGCAGGTATGTTGTCACACGTGAGTTACCACGTGTAGGTCGGTGCCAAAAAAACGTAATCAATATAACTATATAACCAAATTAGAATCAATTTCTTTGATTAGATGATCGGAACCATGGGGCTGATTATGATTATATAGTTATTACCATCACTGGCTTGGTTACACGTGCAGATTATTCAGGCGACCAGCAGACCACTGATGATCTTCAATAACAGTTAGTTTGCAGCAAGTTCTAGTGAATCCTGAAGAAATTGCTTTAGACTATTAGCAATGATCAAGATTCAGGAACAATGCAGAAGAAGCTGCAACCTGATGTAAAAGTCTTGATCCGCACATGCTTAAAGTAAGGTACCGCAGTGGTCTCGATATTTTTATTCATTGTCTCTTAACGATATATTCATTCATAAAAAGTGATAAAGATTGAATATTTTGACAGCCCTTATATATATATATGCAGAGACTTGAAGGTCTTGTGGTGTAATAGGAAGCTTTTGTGGTGTAGTAAAAGGACTAAGGTATAAACATAGGACCAGTTTTATACCGTACGTTCTGATATATACGCAAGAGTTACATTTTAGACTCGCTTATAGATGGTTCCTCTCTATAATATTACTTTCCCTCTCCTATCCCCCTAATACTGACCATAGTTTAGTATTATACCCCCTTCTCTCTCGCAATCCATTATAATTGACTCCGACAGTAATTCTGACGCCCAACTAGAACTATCTAAGCTTAAAAGCGAGCTCTTTAAAGACCTGAATCCTGACGAGGAATGCAACGCGTTACCCTCTTCCGAATCCTTCGAACAAGCCCACAAAAGACCGAAAGTTCGGGCTGTAAATATATAGGCTCTTCCGTGTAAGCCTATTAGTAGTAAGCCGCTTGTAAACAGCAAAGGAAGGCGATACTAGTGCTATAGGCTTCGGGTTAATAAGTATAAGAATAAGTATGCGAGCCAAGCAGAAGAAGAGGAAGATATTACTCGCGATTAGGAGTATAATATATAGAACAGGAAGCAGCCAACCCTTAATGCGATTAAGGGTGAATTTAAATACTTTATTAACGCCTCCTTTACTATTACCTTATGTATATATAAGGCTCCTTGGAACCAGTTTGAGTAGACAGAGTCTTCCTTACTTTATCTTTTGATCTACCAGCGATCGGCAAATATTATGCATATATATTATATTAGCCAATAGAAACCCTAAAATTATACGTAGAGTTATATTTTCTAGTAGCTAAAGGATCAAGATTATCTAATCTACACTAAGCACTACAAGGGGGGTAACCTGAGTGGGCTGCCGCCCTCCCTGCTAGTGCTTCCTGCTAGTGCTTATATTGCCACATCGCCACATTAAGACGATTGCTGTCGGACGGACAGGTCACTTATAAGAACTCTGTCGATTGAAGCTGGCTCTAGAAGCTCTCTATATACATAAGGTAGGGGCAAAAGAGTGACGGAGACGCCGACGACGATTTGGTAATTGTTACTTAATCACCACCAGGTCGATATTGCCACTTAGTCGGTAATAGGTAATGAATAGGTAATAGAAAATAGATAGTAAGATATTAGATGGCAAGAAACAGGGTGGTGACTTATACAGTAAGGTGGTACTTAACAGTAACCTCGACGTTCAACACACTCCCCCAGATGCTTAGTCTTAACTAAACAGCTAAATAAATAAAAAATAGAACAAAACGTTAATAGAGGCAATTTGGTGTTAACTTAAAGAAATCCTCTATAGAGTTACCTTATCTAATATTATCCAAATCAAATTAAATTAGATTCTTAATGTTAATAAGATTTAACCGTTAATCGAACGTCTCTAGATGTAACAGTGCAAGTGTGGGAGAATTGAGTGAGCGACTTTTTTGTAAATCTATGGAAATCAAGTAAACTAAATACATGAAAGTAGACCTGGAACTCCGTAGTCTATGACTCAATATTTAACCATATCCGAGACATACAAGGGTAAGGTCAATCCTGTCTCAGAGCCTCTCAGGCAACAATCTTGTGTCTTAGCATAGTGCTGGTAAACTGTTACACACACCCCCAGATTTAACGGTGTAGTCAAAGCTGTAGAAAATAAATAAAGGTAAAAAACTGTACCAAAAAAGGAAATTTAGATATAATAGAAGTGGTATAGGGTAGGGTAATAGTAAGGCCGTTGGCTTATTGCTTGTAGGGCTTCTGGTGACGTTATAGACATCATATTTGGTAACATTGCGGTCATCACAACTAGTGCCGATGTAGGCTTAACTAGTGCCAATGTAGGCTAAATAGGGACTGCTTTAATTGTATCCGAGATATCGTCTTAAAGTCCGTGTGGTGTAGTGATTTAATCTTAGTAGATCTGGAGATACCGTTCTGCTGGGAGTCAGTAACTGTTTAATATCCTTTGTAGGAAGTTCTACTGAATCGTTTAACTTAGGTGTGGTGTTTTAATCTGCATTTAAGGCAGTTATTTAATCTGTGGTCGAGGTAGATCCTTTTAATCTGTGGTTAGGGTAGACGCTTAGGGTAGTCATTTAATCTGTAGTTAAGGTGGAACTTGAGGTAGTCATTTAATCTGTAACTAAGGAGACGCTTGGGGTAGCATTTAAGCTATAACCGAGGAGGACGCTTGGGGTGGAACCTGAGGTAGACGTTTAATATGCTTTGCTTATGAGCAAACTTCATATTTAATTTTTAAACGGTGTTCGTTCGCTAATAGTAACGTAGTTTCTTAATTGAGTATTATTCAGTAACTGTCCATTTAGTATCTAGCTAAGTTATAGTAGTGCTAGATCCTTCTATACTGTTTTAGTAATTGTCCATCTAGCACAAGCCTCATATCTGGCCCCAGGCCCTACCTCATGTCTGGCTTGGTTGCCTCATATCTAGTTCTTTCAGGTCCCTACCTTGTGTCTAGTTTACCCTACAAGCTTATAGTACTGTGGGAGTTGTCTATTGTAACTGGTCGTCGGAGGTCATTTGCTTTCGATTTAAAAAGGTCAAGAAGGGTTAAGTTAGCGTCTTAGTGAAACCTTATTTTAACGTTCTAAGCTTTTGATTTAATTCATCAGTTCGTTCGTCGGTTGGGTCGTACGGTCGGGTTCATACACTTAGTTTAATCGTTGGTGCTTCCCTAGGAGGCCTTAATTTAATTCAATTTAATTTAGCGACAGGCCAATCTTGAGGCTCTAGTTTAGTTTAATTTAATTAATTAAATTGTTCTAGTGTTTACTAGCTGGTTGTTTGAACGGTTATCTAGTTACAACGGTCTTTTGGCTGCCGTCGGTCTGGTGCCTTCCTTATATCTACCCAATATCCTTGTCTCTTATCATTAGTATATCCAAGCTAGCCTATGCATCTGGCTTTTACTGGCTTTATGCTCTGGCGTCTTGCTTAGGTTATTGCGCTAACTGGGCTCTCACTTGGATACCATATGAGGTCGTTACGCTATAGTGGGGTAGGTCAATTTTGTCAAATGGTTGTATATCTGGGTTAAAGGAGGTTAGGTTCGTACGGTCGGGTTTAGTTCAATCAATGTTCGACGCTCGATGTTCGATATTTAATGTTCGATTTTATTAATGTTCGATCGTCCGTCCGTCTAGTAAATAAAGAAGCTTAAGACACTTATAAAGGTGGAAGAAGTAGTAACTTCTTAAATAAGGTAGTAGATTGATTGCTTAATAGATGGTGTAATAGGTAGTGCAATCCAATTAATTGGTTAGCAGATAGTGCAATCTAGGAGTGCGAGCCGGGCTCATAACTGTAACAGTGCAAGTGTGGGAGAATTGAATGAGCAACTTTATTGTAAATCTATGGAAATCAAGTGAACTAAATACATGAAAGTAGACCCGGAACTCCATAGTCTATAACTTAATATTTAACCGTATCCGAGACATATAAGGGTAGGGTTGATCCTGTCTCGGAGCCTCTCAGGCAACGATCTTGTGTCTTAGCGTAGTGCTGGTGAACTGTTACACTAGATATAGGCATCTATTTAACCTTAATCCTTCCTTTCTTAAACTTCTTCTTTAGCTCTCGCCTAAGGGCCTTAAGCCTAGGTAGGTTCTCTCGGCTATATATAGCCGTAATATCGTTAACATATAAGAAGACTATCAGCCAGTCGTTATGGTAGAGGCATAACTCGCCTTTAACAGGCTTTAGGCCAAATGTAGTTAGTATCTTTATAAAGCCGTTATATTAAGGTAATGTTAAGCGTCAAATACTATAGAGGGCTATTAGCTCAAGCTTCTTCTTATAAGATGCCTGCCATCTAAAGCGTCTATTTAGTAGCTTTCTTAATACAATTTTATGGGTCTTGCTAACTCCACAAGTTGTAGATTTAACTATTATTAGTCCTTTTAAAATCGTTCCAGTTACTAACTACAGAAAGTACTTAATCGCCTTCTCTTCTATATCTGCTAGTTTATTTTTATATTTTTATCTAAAATATATTCAAATCGTGATCTTTAATTAGTTAATGCAGTTAATTAAGGATCTAGTAACTAAGCTGGGATAGAAAGGCTAGGTAGAGGATTATCCTTTAAGGCTCGCGGGCCTATTACGTTATCGTCTTAAGAATTAAGCTCCCTTTAATCAGTCACTTGATTTTAATTTCCACTAAAATCCACCTATCGACTTCCACCAATATCCACTTAAGTCTCGTCCTCCTCTAACGTCTTGTTAAGCTCTTCCTTTAACGTCCTTTTTCTTAAATCTATTATAATACCTTGGTCGGCAATTCAGTTATTAAATTTACCTTTAAGCGATATCTTGTCGTCTATAGGTGTCCTTTTTATTACGGACGCTTTAAGTACGATGTTACAACTACTTGGAGAAGAGTCGGCGGAAGCTAGTTAGTTAATACAGGCACAGTCTAGGATGGAGCCGGTGGAACCATATGACGAGGAATAGTAACCAAGGTCACGTGGTGTTAAACGCGTTGACTATATTAAACAAAAGGGACGTTACGTTTAATACAGATAACACATACCTTACGTATAAGAGGGGATTTCTTAGGAGTATGGTTGTGTATTTAAAGGACCTTAGTCCCTACCATAGAATAGTTCTCTCCTTATAGTAAATCTTAGAATATAATTAAAGTTAATCTATTAGGCAACTACTCCACTAGTTATTATTACGTTGTTAATTTATTCTTACCTATATACCCAGCCTAATAATAGGACCCACCGTAGTTCCTACTATAAGGTTCCGTTACACATTTACTACTAAGGTTATAGTATTAAACAAGATTAAATAATATGCCACCTAGAGTACCAGTCACAACGGCATTAATAACAGCCACAACCTTAGGACTAGGAGACACCAGTATAAATAATAGGGATTCTCAAGTAGTTACATAAGGTTAGTTATAGGAAATAGTTAATCACTTATAAGATAATAATAGGATACTTAAAGAACACATTAATGGAATTAGAGTAGCAAAAATCAAACTACCTTTAATTAAACAGTTCTTAGGAGAGAAGTCAAAGCTTAAAGGATTTCTTACATAGATGCACTTTAAAGTAGTATAAAAAGGAGCGAAGTTAGTAATATTATTAGATTAAGTAGCCTATACAAAATTGTTCCTAATAGGGAGGGCACTTAAGTGGTTTAAACCGTATCTCACAGAAATATAGGTTAATGGCATAACAACTACTAACCAGGACGTGCGGTATATATTTACTAGTTGGAACGGGTTTATGGGGCAACTAATACAGATATTTGGAGACCTAGAGGCTATAACCACAGCAGAACAAAAGCTTCAGAACTTAGTATAACGTACTTTAGCAATTAAGTATACAACATAGTTTTAAATACTAGCCATATAGGTTAAGTGGAATAATAGGGCGCTTATAGTATAGTATAAACAGGGACTTAAGGCTAAAGTCTAGGACGTAATTATCCTAATAGAAGATGCGGATACTCTAAGAGAGTTAATAGATTAGTTAATAAAGATTAATAATAGGATCTATTAAAGGGAATAAGCTAAGAGAGGGTAAGATAGAGTTTTACAGTTATATAAGGTGTAGAGTATGCAATAATAGATACAAAGTTAAAAACTATAGAATAGCGCAGAGCTAATAGACCTAAGCGGTACTAAAGAAACCTAAAGGTGGGAAAAGAAACCATAGAAACCCAGAGGTTAAGGATTAAGTAATTAAAGAACCTAGGAGTAGAAGCCAAACTAGGGATCTTAGCAGTAGAAGACGTTTAGGCGGACTCTATAGTAAGAAAGATGGTTTAAAAATAGGGCTTATATAAATTATAGAAAACAAGGTTATTTCGCCAGAGACTATAAAGGTAGTTAGAGTAACTATATAGTAAAGGGAACAAGGCCAGTAGATGGCACGTACATATAAAGGGATAATGGTGCACTATAAGGAACAAAAGAATGTTTAATTAATAGTTTTGCGTGTTATTATAATAACATATGCCAAATTTATAAGGACGCTAAATACGGCGCAAGCTATTAGCTATAGGAGCCATTATTATCTAAGTTTAGAGGAACTAATAAACTAGCTTATAGATTAGACATTAAAGATGATAAATTTAATATAGGTGAAGTATTTACTAATAACAAGGCAATAAAGGCAGCTTACTAGGAGTATACAGATCTTAAAGAAGTTAAAACAGAAGCAGAGACTAAGACCATTATAAAATAGGGTTTAGTAACGGATATTATAACACTATTAGATACGATTTCCATTGCTTTATAAGACAATAGGAGTAATGTTTAGAAGAAACTAAGCAAGTAAATAACTACTAGTGCTAGCTTATTACTTAATAAAGGTAAAAGGCCATAGGCTTAAGATTCTTAAGAGGAGATAAGAGAAGCTTAAAATTCTTAAAATAAGATAAGACACACCTAAGGACCCACAACGGACAAAAACCAATAGGAAAGGGCAGCTACTTAGTTCAGTAATAAACAAATAAGTACAGAATGCAAGTTTAAGAACTACAAGTTCGGAGAATGAATAAGAACGTTAGTAATTCTAGGTAAACGCAGTATTTAGCCTAAAGATTAAACAGTTAATACTAAAATTAAAAAGTAAAACAACTACAAGGATCTAGCTGCAAGACGTAGAAAATAAGAAACTATAGATAAGTTTAAAATAAGAATCATTATATAGCAAGAGCAAAAGCTAGACAAGAGGTTAGCTATGCTAGGTTATATAAGGGACAGAGCACCTATATAAAGAGTTACTAATAGGCTAAGTGCAGGGACACCTAGGGTAAAATGGCTAGATAAATTAGAACAAGAAGAGGATCTAGATATCCTAACTAGGTTTAAAGAAAGACATACCAAAGGATGTTATAATATAGCAATAATAAGGTACTTTCTAATAAATAGACCATATATACTAAACCAGTTGTATAGAAAGTGGTATAGGCAATAACACAATAACGAATAGGAAGACTTTTATATATAGCTAGACAAAAAAGTTATCTAAGACTAACCTATTATAGAAAAACGCATGAGTCACATTAAAGGAGCGTTAATTATAATATTAAAGAACCTAGAAGAAGAATCTAGGGACTAGAGAAGTAAGTAATAAATCTTAGTACCCGTAGTAAAGATACCAGTGGTTAGGTTAACTAGGTATAGGTTTAAACTTAAGGATAAAGATAAACTAAGAGTTAACCTAAAACATGCAGCGCATTATACACTATTATAGATAGCTTATATGGATGACATATATAATATGCATAGAGCACTAAAAGATAAGAATTGGAAGTACCTAGTAAGGATATATTAGGCACCAGAGGAAAAGCGGTTTAGGAATGCTAAGTATATATATAAATGGCACCTAGTAGAAGTATAAGGTTAAGGGAACTTAACACTTTAACTAGGAAGATTCCTTACGGAAGAATACCTAGATAGATAACAGTAGTAGAAGTGCCTAGAGAATACTTATCTATAGTATATAGAGGAAAAGAAATAAACTAAGTATTAGCCTAAGTTGGACTAAGTATAGGCAGGATCTAGCAGCTAATAGTTAGGAAAAGGGGAGGCGTATAGAACTAGAGGGAACTAATATTAGAGCCTTAAACCCTTAAAGGAATTTAAGGTTAATACCTAAATTTATAAGCTAAGTAGCAAGATTAACAGTTTAAAGTGTTAGTAGATAGTGGAGTAACTAGGAACCATATATTACCAAAGATAGTAGAAAGGATAGGGTTACTATATAGACAGAAGAAACACCTATATCCACTTATAACAATTTTAGGAGATTAGATAGCCTATAAAGGAGGTATTATTAATCTTAAAATAGGACCTATTTAGTTAACTATTAAAGGAAAACTAGTTAGAATATCTTTTAATATCCTACCATTAGGACAGGATAAGGCAACACTAGAAATGCCTTAGTTATAGGAGTACAATCTAAAGATTAATTAGGTTATAGATTAGGTTAATATTAAGAATACTTAACAGCGCAAAGTGCAATAGTAAACCAAGTTAATATAGTACTAAGTTGGAGCAATGTATAAAGAGACTAAGTAAGGCTTAAGTTATATACCAAAGAGATACCACAAGTATGGTAAAAAGTTATGGTTACTAGAAAGTGAAAAGCTGTTAGAGTATATAGCATAGGACTATAAGATAGAATTAGAAGAAGGAATAAATCTAAAGTTCTTTCCAATCTATAAGCTTACTAAAACGGAGTTAGTAGCGCTTAAGGAGTTTATTTAGGAGAACTTACGCAAGGGATATATTAGACCGTTATAGTTATTAGCAGGATATCCAGTACTATTCGTCCTAAAGAAAAACGGAAAACTTAGGATATATATAGACTACAAACAGTTAAACAGCATTACTTAGAAGGATAGGTATCCTTTACCCTTAATTAGCGAAATCCAAGATAGGATAGGCAACGCAAAAATCTTTACAAAGATAGATCTAAGGTAGGTATACTATTAGATTAGGATTAAGAAAGGCGACAAATAGAAGGCAGCCTTTAGGTTAAAGGAAGAACTATATAAACTATTAGTTATACAATTTAGGCTTATAAACGCACTAGTAATGTTCTAGAAGCGAATTAATAGTATATTAGGAGAACACCTAGATAAGTTTATTATAGCATACCTTAATAACATTATTATCTACTTAGAGAATAAGGAAGAATATAGAAAACACATTAAATAGGTCTTAAAGAGACTATAGAAAGAACAGATACTAGTAGCAATTAAGAAATATAAGTTCTTTACAGTAAAAACCGATTTTATAGGATTTATTATTAAACTAGGAAAAATTAGTATAGACCTAAAGAAAATCAAAGCTATAGTAAGTTGGTAAGAACTAGAGAACGTTACGCAGTTAAGGTCGTTTTTAGGGGTTTATAACTACTATAGGAGGTTTATAGTATAATGGTTGGAAAGTATTAAGCCATTTATAAGACTAATAAAGAAGGAGGAACTATAGGTTTAGGGTAGTAAATAAAAGGAGCTATTCTAGGAACTTAAAGAGTTGTTTACCTAAGAACTAATCCTTAAGATCTATTAACTAAAGTTAGAAACGGTTGTTAAGACAGACGTATTAGACTTCACACTAGGAGCATATTTACTATAAAAGCACTAGGACATATAGCATCTAGTAGCATACTATAGTTGGAAAATAATACTACTAGAGTTAAACTATAACATCTACAATAAGGAGTTGTTAGGTATAGTGGCAGCACTTAAAAAATAGAGAGCATTCTTATAAGGCATAGAGAAACCATTTATAGTTAAGACGGACTATAAAAACCTTATAGGATTCCTAATAACAAAGGAACTTAACCAAAGATAGGTTAGATGGGTGGAAATGCTTACAGAATACTATTTTGAAATTTAGCATACTAAGGGTATAAATAATACATAAGCAGACGCTCTAAGTAGAAGGGCTAAACTATAAAGTAATAAAAAGCTATTAGGAGCTTTATTACAAAGGGATTAAGACAGATTAATTAAGTATAATTATCTAAAGATTATAACAACCAAAGAAAGTTAGATCTATAAATTACTAAAAAGTAATTAAATATAGAAGATCTAAGAAGCATAGGCAGAGGATCTAGACTTAGAGTAATATAAAAATAGAGAAGCAATGTATATGCCTAAGTCTATTACAGAAGAATTTATTAAGGAATTCTATAAGGGAATAATATAAGGACACAGTGGAGCTATAGGCTTAGTATTAAGGCTTTAAAAGGAGTACATTATTTAAGGAATCTAGGGGCTAGCAAGATAAGTTATAAAGAAATGTCTAAATTACTAAAGGAATAAACTAACGAGGCATAAGCCGTACGGAGAGCTACAACCTGTTAAAATACCAGGAAGACCATAGGAAGTTATATTATAGGACTTTATTGTTAAGCTACTAAAGTTAAGAGATCCTATTATAGGACAAGATTATAACGCGATTTTAGTAATAGTGGATAAGCTAATAAAGTGGGGATACTTTATAGCATGCACTAAAGAGATATTAGCAGAAGATGTCACTAGAATCTATATAAAAGAGGTATTTATAAGACATGGAGCACTAGATAAGATTATATTAGACAAAGATCTAAGATTTATAGCAGTATTTTAGGAAGTGTTTCTAGCAGAATAAGGAGTTCGCGTAGTAATATCTACAACGTATTATCCGCAGACGGATGGACAAATGGAAAGACTAAACTAGATACTAAAATAGTATCTAAGGCATTATATTAACCACGTATAAAATAATTAGGTATTATTATTACTAGTTACACAGTTTGCATATAATATAACACCACAAGAAGGAATAGGGACATTACTATTTAAGGCAAATTACGGGTATAAACCAAGAACATTGTTATCGCCATATTAAGCAAAAAAGACGAGTAGCATAGCTAAACAAAGAATGGAGATATTAATAAATCTTTATATAGACCTTACAGAAACAGCTAAACTAGTATAAGAACAAATAAAAAGGTACTATAATACTAAGAGATCTAAGGGACCAGATCTTAAGGAGGGAGATAAAGTGTGGCTACTACACAAAAATTTCAAGAGTTGACGATTAAGTAAGAAATTGGACTATATTAAACTAGGACCTTTTAAAATTAAGTAAAGAATTTTATTGGTTATATATAAGTTAAACTTACCAGTTAAAATAAAGATCTACCCTATATAATATATCGCAATGCTAGAGCTAGTACATGGTAATATTAAGTCACCAGTCTATAAGGCAGATATGTATAGAGGACAAGAGGAAGACAAATAGCAAGTTTTAAAGATTATTAGTTACGAGGACGTAGATAACAAAACGTGGTATAAAGTAAAGTAAATAGGCTATAGTAAGACTACCTAGGAACTACTAAGCAACTTAAAAAATACTATAGGAAAGGTATAGGAGTATTAGAAGAAAGTAGGTTAGGTAATATTAATAAGGAAGAATTGCCAAAGAATAAGTTACCTAAGGGGGACCTAAAAGGAGCAATTGCCGAGCTACTTAGAGTTGTTTCCCTTATAAGAGGAGGGCTAGTTCTTTTGTTACCTAGCTTAGACAAACCCTATTAAACTAGCTTCTACTTCTTAGAATAGACCTTCTTATAAACACATTTAAGACGTTAAAGATAAGCGTAAGCTAAATATTAAGCTTTAAGAATGCGTGTGGACTCTTCTAAGGCATATTAAACCTTAAGTAGCGCAGAGGCCAGCTTACCATTAAGTTTCGTAGCGGTAGATTAAACACGAGACCCTATAATAAGTTACTTAGGGAACTTAAAGACTGTTAAGAGTTATGGGACGCGTATACTTAGCGTTAGAGATAGAGCAAATATTACAGGACGATTAAATATTTGCTTTAGTGCACTTAGAGTAAGAGGAGGGTTATTAGAATAAGGGACTTGCTAGCACAACGTATACTAACCCCTCTTTAGCGCAACAAGAGTAAGGGATTACCATCACCTCGCCCAGCAATAATATAGAGGAAACCGTATAAAGGCAACGCTTAACCCAGAAAAGAGAAGAAGAAGCTTTAGGTATAATAAGTAAGGATATTAGCTAGACTAATTAAACGGATATTACACCTCTAGTAAACGACTTAGAGATGTTAGGAATCTTTAAGGACGAAGATAAAGAGAAGGGAGATAGTATTACAGACGCTTTAAGTATAATATTATAACTACTTGGAGAAGAGTTAGCGGAAGCTAGTTAGTTAATATAGGCACGGTTTAAGATAGAGCCGGTAGAACTATATAACGAGGAATAGTAACCAAGGTCATATAGTGTTAAACGCGTTAACTGTATTAAATAAAAGGGATATTACGTTTAATATAGACAACACGTACCTTATATACAAGAGAGGATTTCTTAGGAGTATGGTTGTGTATTTAAAGGACCTTAGTCCCTACTATAGAATAGTTCTCTCCTTGTAGTAAATCTTAGAATATAATTAGAGTTAATCTGTTGGGCAACCACTCCACTAGTTATTATTATATTGTTAATTTGTTCTTACCTATATACTTAGCCTAATAATAGGACCCACCGTAGTTCCTACTACAAGGTTCCGTTATACTTTTTAATACTGCTTTATAAGCTTTGCTAACTATATAAGCCTTATATTTAATAGTTATAGGGCCTTTTATAACCACTTTAGTCACTTCTTTAGGTAGTTGCCCGACTATATTAATTCCTATATGTCTAAGTTAATTATATAAAAACCGTCTATCTACCTTTTAATTCAGTAGAGGCTCTATTAGTTAAGCTATAAAGAACGCGTCCTCTAGCGTGCTTGGCTTTAATTTATTATATTTAAGAGTTACCTAACTATAGTAATATCCGCAATATATAAACTTCTCGCCACCGCGACGGTAGAGGTGGTTCCACTTATTATACCAAAAGACACCCTTCTTATTAAGTCTTTAATTATAGACCAGATTTATATAAAATCCTAGTATATACGCAACCTTATTTAGATAGATCTTTTACTTTCCTAATAGGGTAATAACTATAACTTTAGCCGTTCTAAAGCCTTTAATATTTTCCGTACTAAATCTAATATATAACTAATTACTAGCTGGTTAGATATTGCCTATAAATCTTGCTTAGTTGTTAATAATATATAGGGTTGTTATAGGGTTAGGGATGTAAGCTCTGCTACTCTATATTATTTAGCCTCTTATTAGATAAGGTCTGGCTCCTTAATTAATTAAGGCCTTAATTTTAGGTGGAGAGTTAGCAAACCTCTGCTCTACTAACTACTCTACAGCCTTAATTGGCCTCTATTCTATTAGTTATATTAATTTAACTAAATACCAGCAGTACTTAAACGGGTGCTGATTTCCGTATAGGTACTACTTTTAATCTTTCTTCTCCTCTTTCTCTAACTTAGCGTTTAATTTAGGTTTATTAATTAGCTCTTTTTTAAAGTTAATTGCATAGAATCTGTCCTAGCTCCTTGCCTTCTAAGTAGACTCTAAGTAATAATAATTTTGGTAAACTTTAATAATACTATAAAGGGTAGGTAGACGTTCCTTCTTCTACTTAAGCCTCTCTAGTTTATTTATTTAATATTCTAACTAGCTTAATGAAATAAACTTAATAGCATATATAAAATCCTTAACTAATTAATTACCATCTACTTTAGGTAGATTAACCTTTCTATAATTTTTATGCACCTTCTCCCATTCGCGGAGCTACTTCTTAATATTCTAACTCCTTAGAACCATCTTTATTTTTAAATATTAGGTAGCTAGGTAAACCTTCTAAGTATTATTAGTTAGAGTAATCGCCTGCTTAAGTAAAACGAGGATATTATAGACAGTATTACTGTTAAAGACGTAGTTAATATAGTTATAAGAGATCGTGCTAATAATATAGATGCGTAGAGATCTAAAGGCTGCTTGCTCTTTCTTATACTGCTTATAAACACGGTTATAGTACTTTTATAGAGATTAAAGCTCTTCTTTTCGCCATTATTAGGTGCTAAGAATGTAGTCTTTTAAGGATTAACGACTAATAGTAATAGCTTTAATGGCGCTCTATGCCTAAATAGATCCTACTTCCTAATACTAGGATTAATATATTTCTATATATTCTTACCATTGGCTCTATATTTAATGACTCTAATCTATTAGTTCTAATTGTTTGGGCCTGCGAGGATTAGAGTATAGCTAGTAATAAGCGTTTTGGGTTATTAAAAGGATATATTTAAGGCTTCTACTATACGGTAGTTAATAAGGTAATTAAGACTTTAAATTAAAGACAATATAGTAGATAGCATAGGCTTATAACTGTTAAACGGATAACTTACTTATAAGAACTCTATCGATTAAAGCTGGCTTTAGAAGCTCTCTCTATATATAAAGTAGGGGTAAAAGACTAACGGAGACGCCGACGATAATTTAGTAACTATTACTTAATCGCCACTAGGTTAATATTACTACTTAGTTGGTAATAGGGAATAAATAGGTAATAGAAAATAGATAGTAAGATATAAAATAGTAAGAAATAGGGTGGTGACTTATAAGGTGGTACTTAGCAGTAACCTCGACGTTTAACAATTACTTATTTAGTATTAATACTTCGTTGGGCCCTATCTGCAGCAATTACAGCGAGTTAGCGCTCCCTTATATTGCTAGTATACTTCTTAAAGTCTTTGGGCTCGAGCTTCTCCTATTTCTCCTCTGCGTACCTTCTACCTTCCTTTATTATAGGAAACCTCTGTTATGTTCTCCCCTTTAACAGCCTTTAGATATTTTTAATTAGGCTTAAATTAGGAGAATTTGCCGGCTATTTTTTATAAGCATGCCATTATATTCCTAGGCTAGATGGGTTACTTTTGCTAAGTAAATTAAGGTATTGTCCTCTATAAAAATAGGCTGGTATTATAGTATTTGTCATAATTCCTATGCAAAACCCTTAATATTAGGGTATATATATATATGATATACGTCACCATTTATTATCTTCTTTGTGTAGCTAAGCTTAATTAAATATATTTAAAATACAAAGAGCTATATTTTATTTAGCCTAAACCCACGCTAGCGCTAGTAGGGAGAGCGGTAGCCCGCTTAGGTTACCCCCTTATTATAATAAAGCCTTATAGAAAATACTACGGTAGACTCGCTAATAGGCTAAGTATGTAGGTAAACAAGAGGTTAATAATATAATAATAACTGGTAGAGTGGTTGCCTAATAGATTAACTCTAATTATATTCTAAGATTTACTATAAAGAAAGGAACTATCTAAGTAGGGACTGTGGTCCTTTAAATATATAATGTAACTCCTATAAAATACTAAGTATATAAGGTACGTAAGGTACATTTAGTATATAATGTTCCTTATAAATCCTACAGATCCCACATACTAAAATAGTAATGTAATCTATTATATAACTTAGTTACCCCTTATCCTATAGTTTAACTAGTTCTAGCGCCTCCTGCGCTTTTACTACTAGTCCGTCTATATCCTCTTTTAGTAGCCGTACTACTACTAATATAAGGTCCATAATACCATCCCCCTCTTTATCTTCGTCCTTAAAGATATCTTATATCTCCAAGTCGTCTATTAGAGGTATAGTATTCCCGTCTTTAATTTAGTGACCTTTATTATTCCTAATGCCTCCTATTAAATCCTCTACGTTTAATTATTATGCACACGTGATTTTAACGATTCTTTTACTAGGTAAAATTATACCTTCCTATTTTTGTTATTTAGAGAAGAAGCTAGTATATATTACAATCGCGGCTCCGTCCGGTCACTAACCTTCTTATACTAAATGTATAAAATCTAACATATGGTCGTCTTGCGATGTTCGATCTATCTAACACTAAGTATACGCGTGTTGTTAGTCTTTATAGGCGTTTAGTGCCTTACTAAATTTATAATAGGGTCTTAGATTTAATCTGCTACTAAGAAGCTTAATAGGGAACTGTTAGCTGCCCTTAAAGAACTGCGCCATACTTATATAACGGAATTAGAAGCTGCCTCCGTTTATTTTACTGCCTCTATTTATAAATAAAAGGCCCTAGAGGATTGGATAAATGCCTCTATTTAGCTAGTCCGTCTTAAAAAGGGGTATAAAAAGGGTTATTTAGAGGAACTTTATCTTATTAAGTAGGGTCTTTATAAAATAGAAGAAGATAAAAAAAAGGATTTGTATCTATTAGGGGTGGAAATAACTCTAAGTGATATAGCAATTGCTCCTCTTAGGTCCCCCTTAGGTAACTTATTCTTTAGTAATTCTTCTTTATTAATGCTACCTAATCCAATTTCTTCCGATACTCCTATACCTTTTTTATAGCGTTTTATAGGTTGTCTAGTAGCTCCTAAGAAGTCTTATTATAGCCTATCTACTTAACCTTATACTATATTTTGTTATTAATATCCTTATAACTAATAATATTTAAAACTTCCTATTTGTCTTCTTTTTGTCCTCTATACATATCTACTTTATAAATTAGTGGCTTAATATAACTTCTAAGATCTTTACTTTAATTATAAATGGTTCTAGTCTAACATAGTTTAACCTCTTACTTAGTCGTTAACTCTTAAAATTTTTATATAGTAGCTATACTTTATCCCCCTCCTTAAAATCTGATCCCTTAGATCTCTTAGCATTATAAAACCTTTTTATTCTATTTTATACTAATTTAGCCTTTCTTTAAGGTGTGCATAAAGATTTATTAAGTTCTCCATTCTTTACTTAGCTGTGCTACTTATTTTCTTTGCTTATTATAGTGATAACGATATTCTTGGCTTATATCTATAGTTTACCTTAAACGGTAATATGCCTATTCCTTCTTATAGTGTTATATTATATATAAACTATATAACTAGTAATAATAATACCTAATTTTTCTATGTATAATTAATATAATACCTTAAGTATTATTCTAACGTTTGGTTTAGTCTCTCTATTTAACTATCTGTTTATAGGTAATATACTATTAACATTACTGCGCGAACCCCTTGTTCCGCTAAAAATACTTTTTAGAATACTACTATAAATCTTAGGTCTCTGTCTAATATAATCTTTATTAGTGCTCTATGTCTTATAAACACTTCTTTAATATAGATTCTAGCTATATCCTCTGCTAAGATTTCTTCTATATATACTATAAAGTAGCCCTACTTAGTTAACTTATTTACTATTATAAGGATTGCGTTATAATTCTATCCAGTAATAGAGTCCTTTAACTTTAGTAACTTTATAATAAAGTCCTATAATATAACTTCCCATAGTCTTTCTAGTGTTTTAATAGGTTATAGCTCTCTATACGGCTTATGCATTATTAGTGTATTCCTTTAGCAATCTAGATATTCTTTAGTAGTTAATTCTACTAAACCCTAAATTATATTAATAATATATTTCTCTTAAAGTCTTAACACTAGGCCTATAGCTCTATTATACCCTTAAGTTATTCCCTTATAGAATTCTCTAATAAACTCCTTTACTATTAACTTTAGTATATATATCGCTTCTCTATTAATATAGTCCTTATATCCTAGATCTTATTTTTATACTTCTTAGATTCCTTACAACTACTTACTCTTTAGCGTCTTATACGTCTAACTTTCTTCTTATATTACTGCAATCTTAGAATAATTATACCAAATTAGTTTATCCTTGTCCTTGCGTAATATAGCGCCTAATATTTTTATTATTATTTTACAGTTCTAATTTTCTACTAAGTGCGTCCGCTCTTGCATTTTTAGTACCCTTAGTATACTAAATTTTAAAGTAATATTCTGTAAGCATTTCTACCCATCTAACCTATCTATAATTAAGTTCTTTTGTTATTAGGAACCCTATTAGGTTATTATAGTCCGTTTTAACTATAAATAGTTTCTCTATACCTTATAAGAATACTCTCTACTTATTAAGTACTGCGACTATACCTAATAACTCCTTATTATAGATATTATAGTTTAATTCTAGTAGTATTATCTTCCAACTATAGTATATTACTAAATGCTGTGCGTCCTGGTGCTTCTATAATAAGCATACTTTTAGTATAAAGTCTAATATATCCGTTTCTACAACCGTTTCTAACCTTAGTTAATAGATCTTAAGGATTAGGTCCTAAGTAAACAACTCCTTAAGTTCTTTAAACAGTCTCTTCTACTTATTACCCTATATCTACAGTTCCTCTTTTTTTATAAGTCTTATAAAAGGTTCTATATTCTTTAACCACTATATAATAAACCTCTTATAGTAGTTATAAAACCTTAAAAACAACCCTAGCTATATAACGTTCTCTAGTTCTCACTAGCTTACTATAGCTTTAACTTTCTTTAGATCTATATAGATTTTTCCTAGTTTAATAATAAATCTAATAAAATCTGTCTTCCTAGTAAAGAACTCGCATTTCTTAATTCCTACTAGCATCTTTTCTTCCTATAGTCTCTTTAAGACCTATTTAATATATTCTTTATATTCTTTCTCGCTTATTAAGTAGATAATAATATTATTAAGGTGTTCTCCTAATATACTATTAATTTATTTTTAGAACATTACTAGTGCGTTTATAAGTCTAAATTGTATAACTAATGGCTTATATAGTCCTTCCTTTAACCTAAAGGCTGCCTTCTATTTATTGCCTTCCTTAATCCTAATCTAATAGTATACCTATCTTAGATCTATCTTTATAAAGATTTACGCATTGCCAATTCTATTCTAGATTTTACTAATTAAGAGTAAAGAATACCTATCCTTTCTTATAATGCTATTTAGCTATCTATAGTTAATATATAGCCTAAGCTTTCCGTTCCTTTTTAGTATAAATAGTACTAGTTATCCCGTTAATAACTACAATAGTTTAATATATCCCTTCTATAGGTTTTCTTAGATAAACTCTTTAAGTGCTTTTAACTTATTCTCTATTAGCTTATAAATTAGGAAAAACCTTAGACTTATTTCTGGTTCTAATTCTATTTTATAGTCCTATACTATATACTTTAACAATTTCTCGCTTTCTAGGCTCTATAACCTTTTCCTATACTTATAGTATATCTTTAGTACGTAACTTAAGCCTTACTTAGTTTCCTCGTATATTGCTCTAAGTTAGTATTATACCATCTTAGTAACTTATTATACTTTACGCTATTAAGTATTTCTAATATTAGCCTAACCTATAACCTAATTAATCCTTAGATTGTATTTCTGTAACTAAGGTATTCCTAATATTGCCTTATCCTTTCCTAACAGTAGGATATTAAAAGATATCTTAACTTATTTTCCTTTAATAGTTATCTAAATAGGTCACATTTTAAGATTAATAATGCCTCCTCTATAGGCTATTAGATCTCCTAAAATTATTATTAATAGATATAGGCATTTTTTCTACCTATATAGTAACCCTATTCTTTTAACTGCTACTAGTAATATATAGTTTCTTATCACTCTACTATCTACTAGCGCTTTAAACTTTTAATCTTGCTAATTAACTTATAAATTTAAGTATTGTTCTTAAATTCCTTTAAGGGTCTAAGGCTCTACTACTAGCTCCCTCTAGTCTTGTAGGCCTCCGCTTTTCCTAACTATTAGCTACTAAATCTTAACTGTATTTGGTCCTCTTTAGGCTAATACTTAGTTTACTTCTTTTTCTTAATATACTATAGATATATATTCTCTAGGCACTCCCACCACTATTATTTATCTAAGTATTCTTCTATAAGAAATCTTTTTAGTTAAAGTATTAAGTTGCTTAACTCCTAAACTTCTACTAGGTGCTATCTATATATATACTTAGCGTCCCTAAATTGCTTTTCTTCTATTGTCTAATATATTCTTATTAGATACTTATAATACTTATCCTTTAGTGCTTTATATATATTATACGCATTATTTATATATACGATCTATAATAATATATAATGCGCTAGGTGTCTTAGGTTAACTTATAGCTTATTTTTATTCTTAAGTTTAAACCTTTCCTACGTTAATCTAAACGCTACTATATTATTTACTAGTACTAATATCTATATTATCTCTCTCTAATCTACAGCCTACTCTTCTAAATTCTTTAATGTTATAATTAATGCTCCTTTAATATAACTTATCTACTTTTCTAATATAACTTAATCTAGTATAGCTTGGTAAGTATATATAACCTATCAGGCAACTATAATTATATTTAAAAAACGACTTTTGGAGCTCTTGCTGCACCCGGCCCAAAAAGACCAAACCAACCAAAAGAACCCTGAAAAACACCCTAATAATCCCCTGAGATGCATGCATCACAGGGAAGGCATAGGTGGAACGACGGTGGTACGCAGTCGCGTGTGACCGCCAGACCCATACCTAATAATGGCCCCCCACAACAACAACAAGGACGGGCGAATACCACACTAGAAAGCGGAAATACCCCAATTAAGAAGGCATCTAACAAAATATAAAGCCTATTGGACGTGTCTAGTATCCGGAACTATAGGGGAGCATCTATTAGCTATTATAAACTAATATAGCTAGCAGAATAGCTCCAGTTTAGTAAACCTTAGGCGCCCCTCTAGTAAACCCTTAATTAAATCCTCTAACGGCTAAATAAAATTAAAGATAAATAAAAACCCCCCCTATAGGCGAACTGTACCTGGGCTGCCGTAGCTGCGCTTCTATAGTATAGGGAACCTACCCCCCTAAAAACAACAACCGGGTATATAATTATAATATAACCAAATATAGAAAAGGCAGAGGAACTTAGGGGACAATTAGAAACAGAAGTTCTTATAGAGATTTGCAAGGAGGTCTATAACGCCGTCGCAGTCTAACACCTTAGGAGTAGAGACATTAGAGTTACCCTAAAGGACCAATAGGCAAAGGAACAGGCCGTAAGGGCAGGGGACAGGCTAGGAGAGCGTATTAGCATAAAAGTGCTTTGTGAAGATTACCTAGTTGAAGTCCTATTGGTTCCCATAAGCCTTAGGGTAAAAAGGGGACGCTAGGCGGACAATACAGCAACTATATAGGAGATAGTAAAATAAACGGAACGCCTTATACCAGGACTCGTAATTACCTAAATTTAATGGCTTTAACAGGAAAATATAAACTAAGCATATAATAAGAATAATAAGAGGATATAAGGGGCGCTAAAAACTTATTAGGGAGACGACAGACAAACGCATAGCTCCCTTATTATTAGCATACATACACCAGGAATGCAAAAACTCCTTATCTAAAAAGAAATAATTATAAATGGCCTTATATACAACACAAGGCTCTACAACCACAGACTACGCCTGGAACAATATTATTACTGTGTATAATAGGGACACACCCAATCCACATACGCAGCACAGGTATGCTGCGGCCACTATATAGGCCCCTATAATACAAGATAATATACAAATTAAGACTAAATAAAATGCGCGAACTGTCACCGAAGCACACATAAGGCGTAGGAGAGAGAAGACTGCATTAAATACAGAAGACGGAAGGAAAGGGCTTAATAGCTATAGGAACAACTACACACTAGGTTATATAAATGGAAATAACAGGCGATAAGCTAGGGGATATAGGTGTCTTCCTAACGTTTCCTACCTTTAATACTAGGGGGCTAAGCCAGCTATCCTAAGCCTTAACGGGCCAAAAGCGACGCCGCGCGACATTACTAGACCGAACAGGGACATAAGGGATATATAGGATATAAGGGAGAGGACGCCCAGTAGGAAGACCCCTATAGACGGCTATAGCAAGTTTAAGGCCGGGATAATTAAGAATTAGATTTAACGCGGCAAATATAACACACGCAGCTGGCTTACAAGGGGCATATAGCTAACTAGTAAGAACGGGGGAAGAACCAGAGGCAATAACAAACTCAGATTTAGAAAGGCTAGTAGGAATATAAGACACAGAAATAGAAAGCTCTATATAAAATAAGTAGTGGCCAGGGAGCAAATACAGGAGATAGAAGTTCTAAATATTTTAGAGAAAGTAGAAACGGAAGAAGTGAGGAGCGAAGGAGAGGTAAAGGACCCCTACTAGGGGTCCGCCACTTAACCATTATATAGTATAACTGCGGCAATACGAACCACCGTCTAGCAAGGCCCTTACTAGACAGTCTAGACCCAGAGAAATACCATATTCTTGCTATATAAGAGCCGTATTATAATACCTATATATAATTAATATACTGCCCCTAAGGATTCCAGCTCCTGTATAAACCAAAAGCAGCTATACGCGTATGCTTTATAATTAGTAAAAATATCAGCCTTGCCTTATAGTTATAGCAAGCAGTTAACCTAGATATTGCAGTTATAACTATCTAGATATATAGGGGACCAGTACAAATCATTAATGTCTATAACCCTAGGGTTAAAGGGGTAGCACAGACAGAGAATATTATATCTATAATAAGCTTGCTAGAAACTAAACACGCGGAGTCTATCCTACTAGGAGACATAAACCTCCACCACCTATAATAGGGGGGCATCCATATTGCTGCCGATTAATAGGCAGAGTGCCTACTAAGAGCTATAGATAACAGGGGCCTTAAGCTAGCTACCCCCCCAGGTGCAATTATATGGCAATAGGGCACTGCCAAAAGTACAATTAACCTTATAATTATAGACGAAAGCCTATACCAGAGACTTAAAAGGTGCTCCCCTAAAAAAGAATGGGTACTTACCTTAGACTATATCCCTATCTAGATATAACTAGATCTGGACATTAAGGCGCAACCAAATGGCAAAAGATACGCAATAAGGAAGCTTAACGTAGATAGCTTCCTTAATATAATTAAATAACAACTCTAAGACCTAGAAGAAATCCACCTAATACCAAATAAGCGAGGCTTATTAGCTACCCCCAAGGAAATTAATTAAAGACTAGAAAGAATCCAGGTAGCAATTAAAAGCGGGCTAGAAGAGCACTGCCCAGTTTTAAAACTGGGCCCCTATGCGCAACACGCATGGTCCGCATAGTGCGCGGCCCTTATAGCCGGCCAACAACGAGCAAGGAGGAAATATATAAGCAGCCATAATTCTAAAGACGAGAGATAATATAAAGACATAAAAAACTAGCTAAAGAATACCCTAAAAAAGAAGTAAGGAATAACTAAAGACAGTTTATAAATAAATATACTACTAACCCAAGTCTCCCCTATAATAAGGGCCTTTGGACCATAGCAAAATAGGTAAAGAAAAAGGCAGGATACCTAGTAGAAGATCCATACTTACTACCCCTACAAAGAGCAGGCGAACCATAGGCTATAAGCAACAATAATAAAAAGGCAAAGATCCTTATAAAAAGATTTTTCCCTTAACCGGCTCCAGTAGACCTTAGTGATATTACTAGTAAAACACTAGTGACTCGCCTAAGGGTTAACAGCGATATAATAACTAAAGAAATGGCCAGAACTATTAGCTACCTCTTAAATAATACAGTACTAGGACTAGATAGGATTCTAAACAAAGCCCTAAAGACCTGTGGACCACTTATAGCACCTTAGCTTGCAGACGTAGCTAGAGCATACTTTATAATAGGCTACTACCTACGACTTAGAAGATCCATAACAATAGTTATCTTATAAAAAGAAGGTAAAGCAGACTACTTAATCCCAGGAAGCTACCACCCTATTGCCTTAAAAAACACCCTAAGCAAGATCTTAGAAAAGGTTATAGCGGACTATATAGCAGATATAGCAGAGGAATATACCCTACTACCACAAAGCCAAATAGGGGCAAGAAAGAATCGCTTAACACTATTAGCACTTACACTACTCGCTACTACCATTAAAACTGCATGGGCTATATAAAAGGACTTTATAGTATTAATACTTAGCCTAGATATTAGCGGCGCCTATAATAATATACCCTATAAGCGTCTCCTATACATCTTTAGGGCAAAGGGCTTCCTAGAATAGATTATTTAGTTTATTTAAGGATTTATAGGCCAGAAAGAAACATTACTAGTCTTTAACAGATACTAGAGCCCCCCTATTGCAGTTATAATAGGAATACTATAAGGATTACCTCTATTGCCTATACTCTTCCTCTTCTTTGTAAGCAACCTACTTAATACCTTTAAGGAAGGGGCAACCTAGGGGATAGGCTTTATTAATAATATAAACCTAATTATATATAGGCCAACAGCCATAGAGAACTGTAGGACACTAGAGAAAGCCCATAATACCTATATAGAATAGGCAAGACAATATAGAGTCCAATTCTTACTAGAGAAATACCAGCTAATTTATTTTATAAGAAAACGTAACTAATCTGCAGATCTTTAGTATATAATCCATATCTAAGGCTTTAGGGGTCAACCGGTTCAAGGCCTAAGGGTATTAAGAGTATAGATAGACAGCAAGCTCTAGTAGAGCGCATATATGGCGCAAGCGGCCTATAAGGGCTAAGTATAGTACATCGCCATGTCCAGGATCGTTAATTCTATATAGGGTCCATGCTTCCAGAGGTTACGCCTACTATATATAACAGTTGTCCGGCTAACCATAACGTATAGATCTAGCATTTGGGCCACTAGAGAAACTAAAAAAGGCCCCCCTAAATTACTTCTTAAACCACTCTAAAAGGTCCAAACAGCCTGCCTTAGGAGTATAACAGGCGGGTATAAGCGAACGGCCACAGTACTGCTTAAGAAGGAAGCCAATATTCCCCCCCTATAACTATATATTAAAGCCGATGCAATGTAAAGGGTATAAAAGAAACGCAACTCTAATATTATAAAGTATATCAAGACACGCCTAAATAAACTATGGAGGGACCCTAGGGTGCCCTATAGGAGAAGGAACTAACAACCCTAAAGTAGGGAAGATATATTAGGAAAACAGGTAGAGAAAGTAGAAGAAGAATAGTGCGGCGCTAGGGCCTAGGCCTATATAGAGGAGGAAGGGAGACGCGTAAGAGGCCAGCAAAGACAACAGTAAGGGAGAGAAAGGAGCTAAAGTAGAGTATAAAAGAGTACTAGAAAACCATCTACCATAATATAATACTGGTTAGACCGACGCTGGAGAGACGAATAGGAGTTAAAGGTATAAAGGCAGACTTAGGCAAGGGGAACCTAAGCCATAGCATAGGTAATACTATAGGGGGTAAATACCTAAGGGCTTTAAGAGGGCCTAATAAAGGCAGAAAATATAATAGCAACACTCTTAAGGACAGGAATAATAGAACTAAAAGATTAGCTTTACTAGGTAGGTGTCCCAGTAGGTAGCCTAAGGTGTAAATATAGCTGGCCAAGACAGACACTAAAATACGTAATATTGTTATGCCCCTTATACACCAGCTAAGAAGCAATGCTCTTAGCAGCTAGTATAGAAAACTATAATACACTGCTCTTAACATAGAAAGGCCTTAAGGCGGCTACCCGGTGGCTTATTGGCTAAAATATGCTAGACCAGTTCCGGGTTGCAAAGGAAATAGTAATAGAAAGCAAAGGGGTAAGTAATAGGCGCCCCCTAATAACTCTACAGGAGTAGAGTACAGTGTATAATACTAGCGCGTCCATAGGTTTATTACAGCAGCAGTAGTTCCTAAGGAGGTTAAAAAATAAGGTAGTAGAGCACCACTGGTAACTTATAGGCGACTTGTAAGCGAGCCCTAAAAGGCGGGGAGATGGATTACGGGGTTTTCTCAAATAGAGTTTTCTCCCTATATATATATAAGGAGTAGTCCGCGTGGGCCCAATAGGAATCCGAATTGGACGTTAAGCAATAAATAATAATAATATATAACCTATCTATAAGGAAGTATCTCTTTATTACTGCGTCGTTATAACCCTTTATATATTATTCCGTAAATCTAGTTAAAATCCTTAAATCCTCTTTTTATTCTAGGTTATTAAGCCACTTAGCTCTTAGTGTGCCTACTTTTGGCCTATTAGTGACTTTTCATATAGGTGCTTTGTCCCATATATATATCCTAGTATAGTTAATCTTTAATCTAGCTTTTACTCTTACTATGCAATAATTTATTATCTAAACTTATCTAAACTTTCTTATTTTCTACGTCTTATAGTTAAATCCTTAAAGTTCTTTTACTTCTTAATTGTCGTGTTAACTTTTTTAACCCTTAGGCTAAACACTACGTTTACCTAGAATTACTATAGACCTTATTTGTTCTTCGAAATCTTAGCTTCCTAAGAATTGTTATCCCATACTTATTTATTTATTCTTAAACTAAGCTATCGCCTTTTCCTATTAGTTATCGTCCATTATAGGTTCTTAGGTATATCTTATCTTATCTTAAAAATCTTAAGCGTCTTTTATCTTGTCCTAAGAATCTTAAGCCTATAGCCTTTTGCCTTTATTAAGTAGTAAGCTAGCACTAGGAGTTATCTGCTTACTTAATTATCTTTAGATATTACTCCTTCCATCTTATAAAGCAATAGATGCTATATTTAATAGTATTATAATTCCCGTTACTAAACCGCGTTTTATAGTAGTTTTAGTCTCTACTTCTATTGCATTATTAAGGTTTATATACTCCTAGTTAGCTACCTTTTTTTTCTTATTACTATTAATTAATAAGTACTCTAACTCCATTATTATCTCTACTAATTTTTGTCCGCACGTTGCTATAATATCTTAATTTAGCTTATAGAGTTAATCTTGCTCTTTATCTAACTCTTTAGTTCCTTTAAGTCCTTATAACTCTAGCTTTTATAGCTAATAGCTTACGCCGTACTTAGCGTCCTTATAAATTTAGTATGCGTTATTATAATAAAACGCAAAGTGTTTAATTAAATACTTTTCAGTCCCGCGCAATATACCTATATCTATATTATTATACTCTAATAACCTTATGCCCTTTACTATATAGTTACCCTAACTGCCTCTATAGTCTCTAGTAAAATAACCTTATTTTCTATAATTTATATAAGCTCCTTTTTTAAACCATTCTTCCTATTATAGAGTCCGCCTAAATATCTTCTGCTATTAAAATCCCTAGTTTAGCCTCTACTCCCTAGTCTTATAATTACTTAATCCTTAACTTCTAGGTTTTTATAGGTTTTTATTTTATTTTTTAAATTTTTTAGTACTGCTTAGGTCTATTAGCTCTATTAACATATACTCTGTGCCTTATATAACTATAAAACTCTATCTTGCTCTTTCTTAGCTTATTCCCTCTGGTAGATCCTATTATTAATCTTAATTAACTAGTTAATTAATTCTTATATAGTTATCGCGTCTTCTATAAGAATTATTACGTCTTAGACTTTCGCTTTAAGTCCCTATTTATACTATACCATAAACGCCTAATTGTTCTATTTAACTTATATTATAAGCGTTTAAAACTATATTATGTACTTAATTACTAAAGTACATTATATTAGATTCTAGAGTTTTCTTTCTACTATAGTTGTTGCTTTAGGGTCTCTAAATATCTACGTTAACTGTTCTACGAACCCATTACAACTAGAAAATATATACCGTACTTTTTGGTTAGTAGTTAATATACCATTTACCTATATTTCCGTAAGGTAAGGTTTAAACTACTTAAGTGCTCTCCCTAATAGAAACAGTCCATATATACCACTTAGTCTATAACCGTTACTAGTTTTACTCCCTCTTATATAACCTTAAAGTGCATTTGCATAAAGAATCCTTTAAGTTTTAACTTCTCTCCTAAGAATTATTTAATAGATAGTAACTTAACCTTAATAACTCCAATGCTATTAATCCTATCTTTAAGTACCTTATTATTATCCTATAGCTAGTTAACTATTTCCTATAACTATCCTACCGTAACTAGTTATAAATTAGTGTCCCTTATACTAGTATCCCCAATAATATCTAAGGTAGTTGCCGCTGTTAATAGCGTTATAACTAGTGCTTTTGGTAGTATATTATTTAACCTTATTAATATTATAACTAGGTAGTAAATGTGTAATAAAGCCTTATGGGAAATACTATGGTAGACTTACTAATAGGCTAGGTGTATAGATAAATAAGAGGTTAATAATATAATAATAACTAGTGGAGCAGTTGCTTAATAGATTAACTCTAATTATATTTTAAGATTTACTATAAAGAAAGGAACTATCTAGGTAGGGACTATAGTCCTTTAAATACACAACGTAACTCCTATAAAATACTAAGTACGTAAGATACGCGAGGTACGTTTAGTATATAACGTTCCTTATAGATCCCATAGATTCTATATACTAAAACGGTAACGTAATCTGTTATATGACTTGGTTACCCCTTATACTGTAGTTTAACTGGTTCCAGCGTCTCCTACGCTTCCACCACTAGTCCGTTTATGTCCTCTTTTAGTAGCCGTACTACTGCTAATATAAGGTCCGTAACACTTATAGTAAACCTATTAAAGATTTTCCATAACAAGCGTGCACTAAATCCTTTATTAAACCCTCCTAAATTATATGTTATAAGCTAACTAGTATTAAGGAGCAACTATCGCGAGGCTAGTCCTATAATAGTTTTTAGCTCTATAAGGAGAAGTATAGCTAAATTTTATTAGTAAATATCCCTTAACCCGTTAGAGTCCTATGCTAAGGTTGCTTAAGTTTACGACTAGATTTTATTGGGTGTCTTTTACTAATCCGGATACTTTAATTGGCTAATAATTATTAGACAAATTTTAACGGGTTAAGGGATAATTTAAATAACCTTCGTCTAATTAAATTCTTTAACTCGCCTCTAGTTGTGTTAACTAAGCGCTAATTAGTAGGGTTGTATATTGTTAGCGACTTAGTTAATTAGGGTACAAGCATAGTAAGAAGGACACATACAAGCCTATATAATTGGATTGTCTATTAACAAGGATCTAAAGCTAGAGAAAAGGAAAGGAGAAGAGTAGTAGCGCCGCTTACCGTTTTATAAGATCCTCTAGTTATATAACCGCAATCTACCTTTTTTTACTAGCTTTCTACTATACTCTGCCGTATTCTACTAGTACTATAACATTACCCCCCTCTCTAAAAAAGCCCGCCCTTAGGCTTTATATATCTATATTACGCCTATAGGGCATTCTTATCTTTATACTCCTCTAGTAGCTTATTATCTTTATTATACTAGCACTCCATCTACTTATTTAGATACTTTAGCAGTCTAGGTTTATTAGGGTAATAGCTATAAAACTCTTAAAGCTTATAGGAACTACCTATAAAGTTCTATATAGGGTACTAAGTAGGGTCCAGGTTATATCCTTTCCAACTAATATAATACTTTAGCGCTCCCCTTATAAGTTTATAGGCTAGTATTTCTTTAATTTCCTATTTATTATCGGTATTAACTTAAATTAGTAGGGGTGGTTTATTCTTTTATCTAGGCATTAGGTTACTTATAGCTTTTTATAGCTTATCTGGCAAAAAAATAGGGTGGACCTTAATTAAATCTGGGAGCTTTACTTTATATAAATTGCCTCTTTTTTTAAGGACCTTGTATAGTCCTACTATTTAATGGTCCAGCTTATAGCTAGGCCATTCTGTCTTCTAGTTCTTTATTATAACCTAGACTATATTGCTAATAGTAAAGTTAGGCTCGCGCCTATACTTATTTACTTACTATTCCATTAATTTTTAGGCTTTTTATAGATTTATATGGGCTACTATCTAGGCTTCTTTTAAGCACTTAGCGTAATACTAGGCTTCCTTATAGGATAGTTTTTCGTATACAGTCCGTGGCCCTTCTATTTTTTTCTAGTTAAAGCTTATATAGGGTAAGTACCCTATTTCCAGCTAGATAGGTACAAATCTCATAAAGTTATAGGGTAAGGTAGCCTAGTTATAGTTTATTAGAGGTAGTAATTTGGCCTAATTATCCTAAAAGTAGTTAATAAAGGGTCGGAGTCTCTAGTCTAAATACTAGTTTATAATCTCTATCTAGCCGTCTATTTAGGGATAGTATACTATAAAAAGCTTTAGTTTAATACCTAGAATTTAGGCAAACTCGTTCTAGAAAGCTAATATAAACTATAGCCCGTAATTAGATATAATAGTATCTAGTAGTATATAAATTTAGTAGACATAGTAGATATATAGTTAGGCCGCCTTCTTAGTATTAATATTCTTATAACAGGGGATTAAGAATAGGCGCTTACTAAAGCGGTTAACTATAACTATAGCTATATTATATCCATTACGGTCTATAGGTAGCTTATAAAAATCTATAGAGATATACTGCTAGAGGCGCTCTAGTATTAGGAGTAGTTTTAATAGTCTTAAGGTCTTATCTTATAGGATTATAGACCTACGGTAGTTATTATAGTTTTATACATAGCGATTAATATCTATAACTATTCTAAGTTAGTAATAATAGTTGCCGATAATCTTATGGGTCTTATTTTTTCTAGGGTAGGCTATAGAGATTTAAGTATGCGCTTTAGTAATAAGCCAAGTCTATAAGTTCTATTCCTTAGCTACTACTAGCTGTTTCTTATACTTTAGTAGTCCGTTTTTAAGAGACTATAGGCCGTTAATATCCTTTACCTTTTTACGGTATTTCTATAATAAAGGGGCCGTATAATTTACTTATAGTAGCTTATTAATAAGGTTAAGTTCCATAAAGTTAATAGTGTGCATCTTGGCCTTTTTAGTGTCTATATTTAGTTCTGCCTATATTTAGGGATTAAGGTACTCTATTTATAGCAGTATTTAGGTCTATAATATAATCTTTACGACTATCTAGTTATCTAGGTCTTGCTTACGCCTTATAAGGGCATCTATATAGTTAGTTGCGTCTAGCTTATATATAATTAGGAAGTTAAACTAGGATAGTATACCCGCCTAGTATACTTACCAGGCTATAAGGGCTTTAGTTATTATAAAGTATTCTAAGGCCTTATAATCTAAAACTACCCAAATAGGTTTAGGGGTACCCTCTAGCTATATACGTCAGCGTTAAAGACTAGAAATAATAGCCAGTATCTCTTTATTATGGATATAGTAATTTAGCTTAATATCTATTATAGTCTTTAAATAGTATATAATAGGGTGCTATTTCCTATTTAGCTGTTTTTAGAAATAGACGGCAGCTATTATACTTTATAAGGCATCCGTTTCTAATATTAAGGGCCATTTTAGGTGGAAATAGGCTAGTAGCGGAGTAGAGACTAGCTGCTTTTTAAGTTCGTTAAAGGCCTTTTTATATATAGCATTAAAATAAAAAGGTTAGTTTTTTCTAGTAAGGCGGTTAAGAGGCCAAGCAATTCTATTATGGTTTTTAATAAAGTATTAGTAGAAGTTACAGAAACCTAGGAATAACTATACCCCTTTTATAGTCCTTAGAGGTTCCTATTAATTAATTATAGCCATTTTTTCTAGGTCTACCTTAATTCCGTCTATACTAATAATAAACCCTAGGTATGTAATACGCTTAATACTAAATTCTAATTTCCTAATATTGGCCTAAAGGCTAGCTTCGCGGAGCCGTTATAGGACTTTATAAATATATTTCTTATATTCTAGTTTATTCTTAGAGTAAATTATAATATTATCTAGGTAGGCTATATAGAAGTTATTAAGGTAGTTAAAGAGTACGTTATTGTCGGTATCACTTCCGGTGATACGTAATGCTATTGCAATAGTATGGGTGGTAACTGATTTTAATTGATGCTTCTTAATTCTCCTATTCTATAGGTGGAATTTGGTGGATTTCTTGAGCTCGCTTAGCTCACGTAATCAACCCCTTTTAACTCGCGTTCGTAGGCAAGTTGCCACAAATTGCCCTAAATTGCCGTCACGTAATGGCAATTTGCGATCACATAACTGCAAGGACGCAACCTTGATCAGATACTAGGAGTATTTAGTTTTTAATAGTGCTTAAGCACGCCGCCTGCTAAATTTTACTACCTTCCACCTATTGAATTCCACTACTTTCCACCTATTAAATTCCACCAAATTCTGCCAAATGGCTGAAGTAACTAATTACGATTTTCTATGCCCGGCATGGAAAATCGCCATTAGCTCGCTTAGTACTAGCGCCTTGGCTACTGGCTTAACATCTTTATACTCTCTATTCCTGTCTTTCCATCTTCTTCTCTCTCTACCCACTCGGTGACCTGTAGCTTGATTGTATTCGTATTAATTAGGTCCTTTAACGCTTGGCAAGGTTTTAATTTTGTTATAGCGTCTATAGGGTTACTGCCTCTATTAATCCATTTAATCTCTACTATTTCTCTTCTCTTATACAATTGTTGTAAACACATTAGGTCAACTATAAGTCGTTTCTCTTATATTATCCCAAGTTTAACTAGGCAGTTATATAGAGATTTTAAATTGGTACAAAGGGTAAGTAGTAGTCGTTTAAGTTATAGGATCTTCTTAATAGTTGCTTTAATCGCAGCTCTAATGTCAAATCCGTGGGCTATACCATATAGTTCAGATGCTAAGACGCTTCGTATAACTCGCTTACATTTAATAGATAACTAATAGAGGATATTAGCCCTATTGTCCTTGTCCGTAAGTGTAATAACAAAGCCGATCTAAGAAGAGAGATTGTAGTTATTGGCAAAGGACGAGTCCGTAAATATCATTAGTTTAAGAGTGCTTGTATTAAGTCGTACGAAGCGAAGTCCTTAGGAGGGATTATTAATTTACCATTATAGCCGCTTGTTAAGCTGCTTCGCATATTCTTCCTTTGGGTTAACAACTTGTGCTATAAAGGAGAGGTTAAAGGCAGCTTTTGGTTAACAGACTGTGGCAATATAGGCTCCTCTTGCTCTCTAGGCAACGTACTGGTCCTTTGGTGTAACTGCCTTGTAGACTTCCCCTCTGGAGCTGGTTAGGTCTGTAGCCTTTATAGTAACCAACTTTAGGTTCTGGCATTAATGTTTTTAGGTAACGGCTATTAAGTCCTTTTCTTGCCTAATACAGCCTCCGTTAAACTTAATTGGGGTATTTAGCGTAAGCTTCTCTCTCTCCTTTACTAGAAACTTTACTTCCTAAAGCCTAGCTTCTTCAGCCTCCGCAAAGGTTTCATCAGTAAGAAATAGTGTGTTATTAGTCTACAGTCCTACAATTCTAAAGCCGTTGTTATTTGTGTATAACAAGTAGGGGTTATATATTAACTAGTTCATCCATAGCTTATCAAGGTGGTAGTGGTGGTATATATTAAACTAATAGTTGCCGGCTTCTGAGACACTATAGAGTGGTTTAATAACTCTTAGAATTAATCCATTCTTTAGTTTAAGTTCTAGTGGTAGGCGTATAAAGAAGTCTCTGTTTAGGTAGGTACTGGACTATACGTAAGCTTATAAGATGTCACGTAGGTATAAAGAGGCTGGTCTTCTTTTGTTTCCTTATAGGGTTGCTATAAGTGCTAGGATAATTCTCTAGCTGACACGTTAAATGGTTAGTAATTATATTAAGACCAGATCTTTACTATAGTTATTATAGGCTTATACAACTAGTCTAGACTTCTTAAAGGCCTTATTTGTTCCAGCATTCTTAATCTTGTTAACAAACCGGGAGTTAAAGATTCTAACTCCCTTTAGGACGTCTGCTGTATTAATAAACTTAAAGACGCCTTTCTTAAGTAAACCGTTTATCTCCTTACGTTAAGACTCTATGAATGACGGTAAGGTGCACTTAAGGGTTATAGTATTAGGTTTCGTTAGGCTGTTATTAATGAATATTAATACATCCGTAATGTTTTACTGGGACTTTATTAGTAATTATTATATCCGTTTTAATCTTTAGAGGGGTATAGTAGTTATTAGTTCCTTAGTTAATTCCTTAGTTAGTTCCTTAGTTGGTTCCTTGGTTAGTTCCTTAGTTAGTTCTTTAGATAGCTCCTCCTCTAGTTCCTCGTTGGGTTCTTCTGGTTCGGGTTATAGGTATAGCTCTACTATTATGGTCCTAAAGTCAGTAGGTCTATTAGGGAGTTATACCTTATATATTTCTCCGTTGATTTTAAGCAACTTAAATAGGCTAGTCCATCTGCTGCTTTGTCTAGTATTACCTTTACGCCATATAAGCATGTCTGAGTTAAGGGGGAGGTCGTGGATTATAGTAACAGATGGACCATTTCGTTGGTTTAGTGCGTTGTTAACTTACTTCTTTGCCCTAATCCTTGCGATCTCCTCTATTGCCTTCTTTATAGCTGCCGCTCGCTGTGTAATAGAGGGTGCTGGTAGGTTGAGTTCGCTTATATAAAGGTAGGCACTGAAGATAAGAAGTATTAGGACTAAGCCATCTAGGCCAGCTGTATTATTAGCGGCCTTTACCGCTATTTATAAGGCTAGTTCTTTGGTTATTCCTAAGTCCTATAGCTCCTCCGTAATTATCTGGTATACTTAGCGTAGTGTTAGATAAGCTCTTTCTACCATTCTAATAGACCAGTGAGCTTCCACTAGGACGCTCTTGGTTGATATGGCCATTGCCATAGCGTGCTGTTGAAACTCCTTGCTTACGAAGTTCTTCTCAGCATTATAGGTAATGTAGTTAGGTGGTCCAATATAGGTGTTAATCTAATATAGTCATAGGATGTCCTAGGTATGTTTTACGGAGATATTACATAGCTATCTCACAGCTTAAAATCTGGTAGCTTCATTAATTATGTAGAGAATAGGACTCCTATTAATATACATAATATTAACAAAAATGGAATGGTTAAAATTGGAATCTTAGTCTTCTTATAGTGTGAATTTAAACCGTTTAGGAGACTTGCCGTGTTTCTAGCAGTAGGAATAGTACTTAGTAAGGTAGTTAATGGCCTACTTATTAATGTTATTGTGGCTAGAGCGTTCTAGTACCTTATATAGCTTATCTGCCAATGGATATCCAAAGCGACGGTAGAGTTAACGGAGTTCAGTAGTAGTTAGGTAGTAAGGGTTTTAATTAAATAAGTAGGTTATAAATAACTATAGTGACTCTTCCTATAATAGGAAGGGGTGACCGAATCTGCAAACTACTGGCATTAATTTTGTTAGGGTAACTAGGACGTTCTTAAGGTTATTATAATAGACCTTTAGTATATCCATATCTACGAGGCATAGTAGGAAGGGTGTATTAGCCTTTATAATATAAAACTCAACGTTACCAACTAGTATATTAACTGTGACGGAGCTAATAGAAGAGGTAGAACCGATGCCAAACTAGACATTAATAGCGCCAGCCTTTAAGGTATTAATAATGGTATTATAGGTCTTTCTATATGCGAGGTATTATCTGTAACCTACTATTAATTTCTTTAAAGCTCCGGTGTTAATTATTACTCCATAAAACTTGTTAGATATATACTAGCTAGTAGTAATATAGGCAAATAGGTCTAGGTCATTATGGTAAGCAATTAAATTAATGCCGGTAATTATATAGGTAAAGGATCGGTCTGCTAAGTTAGTTATAGTATTAATAGCTTCTTCGTGCTGTATTGTTCCGAAAAAGGTAAGGAACAGTTTAGTCTGTTCTTAGGTTAGAGATGCTGTTGGTAACTTAATATTAATTATAAGAGCTTCTATTACCTTGTTAATAGATTCTAAGTTAAGTTTATTACTATCGTTATCTGTTCCTTCGTACTCAGTAATATACTATTAGGCATGTCTATTAAAGCGGCGGTTGAATCTATCCTTAAATTTCTTCTTTAATTTATTACGTTCTTCTCTAGAGTGTTTGGATAACTAACAACTCTCTTTATTACAGATAAAGCAGCGCTTCTTTAGTAATGCATATCGGCTAGATAAGGATGATTGTGTTCTATAAGGTAATCGAGGGTATTATCTATAGTAGCAGCGGTTAGTAAAGAAGGCTTAGGGGTTCTCACTGTTTAACTTTTTAAATATTGTAATGGAGGATTATAAGTTATTAATTAGGCCAGTTAAGCTGTTAGAAGGTTTAAAGTAGGTATATTAACACGCTAGTAACTCCTAGCAGGCGTTAATAAGCTTGTTATAAAGGAACTTATCTATGCGTAAATCTGGGTTAAGACCATGCTAGAGGTGTCTTAGTTCTTTAATAAGTAACTATAGGCAGTTTAAGGTTAATTTTCTAGCATTCTCGCTCTTACCTATTATAGACTTTAGAGTTGTCGAGTTCCATCGTCCTAATATGCCGCGTCTGTATTTAGGTCCCTCGAAGTAATTACATATAGCGTTACAGATTTGGTTAAACAAAAGGGTTAGGGTGACGTTTTTAAGGTTAGTATAGTAGTGGTTAAGTGCTAGACCGCGTAGTATTATAGGGTAGGCTTTAATCTTGGCTTCTTAGGGTACGTTGGCTCTGCTACAGAGGTTATAGAAGATGGTAAGTTTAAAGTCAAAGTTATCATCTTCTCCGCTATACTTATTGTCTTCCGTGTACATCTTTGCGAGGTTTGTTAACTCCTTGCTAAAACCCTAGTTTTGACTCTGTCCTCTAGGTGGTTCTGGTTATAGGGTTAAGTTAATATAATTAAGTTCCTATTATAGGGGTAATATAGGGGTAGGTTAGGGTGTAGTGGGTAGTATTATGAGTAGGATAGGGTTCGTGGCTAGTGAGATTAAGATTAGGGTTTTAATAGTACTAGTGCTAGCAAAGTTGTTCTTAAGGAGGTAGTTAATTCGTCCTAAGGTAAACTTTCCTCCAGTTGCCATATACTCCTTAATCTTAGGCTTAGTCCATTCTATAGGGTCTTCTTCTTACAAGGTGTTAAATAGCAATTTAGGGACTATAGCGTTCCTATACTTCCTTATCCATACGCTATTAGTCCGTAGGAACGTTCGGAGCTTTTAGATACCAATTTGGTTGCAATCCTTAAAGATTTATATTATAAAGTTTTAGAAATCTTTCTTATAGACCTCCTATAGTTTATTATCCTTAAGGTTGTACGCTTTGTATTCTAGGATCTTAAACTTCACAAATTCATTAATATCCTTTATAGTGGTTTCGTTGGACTGTAAGTCAATGCCTTTAGGCCATTTCTCCTATCCTATGTCGACTTGTGCCCTAATATCTGACATGTTAATTCTTATCTCATAACTCCTGTCAAGTTCGATTTTGGGTTCTAGATAAAAAACGCATAATAGACGCAAACTAAGGGCCTATTAAAAGGGTTGGTTCCTTAAGTACCTAACGCGTTTAAAATGCGTAATAGACGCGAACCAAGGGCCTATT
>Ga0307507_10001000_pt1 | contig 62890 bp, 62 predicted proteins | sample 7_EM_MG_FD_207223 | JGI IMG/M metagenome (GOLD analysis project Ga0307507, IMG submission 207223) | Populus trichocarpa ectomycorrhiza microbial communities from riparian zone in the Pacific Northwest, United States - 7_EM | ecosystem: Host-associated > Plants > Roots > Unclassified | place...
TTTTTTGGGACCCCCTCCCAAAAGATGAACTATGTATTCATTCTTGCCATTTTCCCTACATCATTCTTGCCATTTATCCTGTATCCTTATTTGCCAAAAATCCTGTATTCTTATTTACCGTTCACACTGTTGCGACACATAGCTGCTTATTTAGACATAGACCAATCAATATTAAGCAAAATCGAGCATAATGAGCGCAAGCCATCAAAAGAAAACATCATCAAATTAGCGGAAATTTTAAAAATAGATCGGCAATATTTAATGGTCCAATACATAAGTGACAGAATACTTTCTGAATTTGCCGGTGAACCCTGTTTATCTGAAGCTATAAAGGTTACGGCTAAAAAAGCAAGTTTGATAAATAACAAAAATTCAGGCAAATGAATCGAAAGTGGCATTGGGATCAAGGTAGATTAACTTATTTTCAATTTGAGAATCTTAAAGCCATTGCTCATTCATTATCAAAGCTTGATGGTGTTGTAATAAATCAAAAGGTTACCGACCCATTGAGATGGGAATTAACTACCAAAACAGGAATGCCTTTTGCTCCTGATTCATATAGAGTGTGGCGCAATTACAAACGTGTTTTTGAATGCTCATATTTAGCAACTAATATTAATGACAAGTTGTATATCTCCGATTTCTGCAGAAAAATTATTTCTGATATAGATAATACAATTGATGTTGATGAATATTTGGCTCTATTTATTCCACGGTTCTGATTTCCGTTTGTCGCATTTACAGACTATCATCAAACTGACAATTTAGTGTATCCGTTTTGTGCCGTTTTGAAATACTTGGTTTGCCAGTTTATGCTGGGCGCAAAAGCACAAATTTCTTTAGACGATGTATTCGGGATTATTATCGGGAATAATTGCACTGGTTTTGAGCCGGTTGAATACTATTCTTTACTAAGCAAAACATCCTATCAACCATCTGGAGACGAATACAGACAAGTAAGAGAAATGCTCATATTCATAAGTCAAATAAGTGTTTTGAAATGGATAAAGGGAACATTATATCTTGATGTAAGTGTAAAAGATTTTAAAGACTATCGTCAGTTCGATCATTTGATAACTCCATATTTCATAGAGCCAAAGAAAAGTAGAGAGGAAGAATTTGTTGCCGTTACCTCCTTATTAAATGTAGATGTTAGGGCGACATCCATTATTTTGACTTCAAGAGAACTATATTCAGACGAAACTTTTTTGGAAGGTAAAAAGTCTCGGGTTACTCACATTAAAATTGAAAGAAGTCCAATACTAAGACGACTTTATTTTAATAAATATCCAAAGTCTATATGCGATATGTGCACCTGTGATACACAGGTGCGTTATCCATGGACTGAAAACATATTAGAAGTTCATCATATTTTGCCATTATCTTCAACCCTAATTGTTACGAGCGCGGGTACATCATTAAACGATGTTGTGGGGTTATGTCCCAATTGTCATAAAAGTGTTCATTCATTCTATAAACAATGGTTGAATACGTCAAATGTTGATGATTTTAAAAATCGAGATGAAGCCAAAGACATATATTTACAAGCCAAAATGAGCATCAATTTATGATTCAAATTCAAGAAAAAATATCTATTAGCGAACAATTACGGATCTTGGAGAGATGCCAAAAAGACGAATTGATCCTTAGTGATGAGTTGAAAAAGTCAGGCTTTACCTACGATCATCTAAGATATAAAGATTATAATACTCAATTACCTCCTGAAAATAATTACATCCCGATTGAGGATTTTCAACAAGCAAGCAAAAACATTCCTGCAATTAGCTTCTTTTCCGGGGCAGGGGGCCTTGACATTGGGTTTGAACATGCTGGCTTCAGTAATCTTGCATCTATTGAGTTCAATGAATTGTTTTGCGATACATTGCGTTTAAATTCTCCCAATAAATTAATAATTGGCCCCCCAAATTATAGCGGCGATATAAAGAACAGGGACGAACTATATAAAGTATTAAAAAACGTCATCGGCAACAAGCCTTTTGAGGGTGTATTTCACGGAGGGCCGCCTTGTCAGCCTTTTAGTATCGCATCAAATCAACGATTTGGTAAAGAAGATGAAAATTTCAAACGAAAAGGGTTCTCTGACTTGGATAAAGGAAATTTGCTTAACGACTATGTTTGGTTTATAGGCGAATTCAAACCCAAAGTTTTTGTTATCGAAAATGTACCTGGACTATTGGAACTAGATAAAGGGGAGCAATTGAATAACGCGTTAACCTATTTGAAAAATAAGGGTTATAACATTACTATGCCGCAAATCATAAACACAACAAATTATGGAGTACCTCAAAAACGTTTGAGATTAATTGTTGTAGGCACATTATCAAAACATAATTTTGAATACCCTCAAATAAACATCAAACAAACATCTTGCTTCGAAGTATTTCAGGAGCCCGTATACGATCAAGAAAACCACCTAACAAGAGATCATGCAGCAAAATCTGTGTTGCGATATATGGAATTGGGCTATGGGGTAAGAGATCAATTAGGGAGAGTGGATAGATTAAATCCATATTTACCTAGTAAAACTGTTATTGCTGGTGGCATTAAAGGGGGAGGTCGTTCTCATTTGCATCCTTATTCGCCGAGAACGTTATCTGTAAGAGAATCTGCTCGTTTACAGACATTTCCAGATAATTATATTTTTACAGGTCCAGTTGCGAGACAATTTACACAGGTCGGGAATGCTGTACCTCCGGTAATGGGTTTTAAATTAGCTGATGAAATTTATAAACAGTATTATTATTGAACGAATATTTCCCCACATGCTAAGAATACGCCATGCCTTTAGGACAATCAACTATGCCCCTCGTTAACCCGGTACTTTTCAGTATTAATATCATACAAAACCCTGGAGAAAAAGAGGTCCGGGATTTACATATTAATTACTTAGCATAATGTTTACCTATCAGCGGGCGCACAAGCCCAGAGGCTTGCGGCAGCGTTCGTAATCGGGAGGCACAAAAAAGCCCGGACAATCACTCATCCAGGCTTCATATTTTCTTCCTCCCCCTTCAGGGGGCCGGGGGGCTTAATTCATCCTATACGGCGCAATCAAATAAAACTCCGGGATTTGTACATTAAAGCTGGCGTTATCCATCAGGCGGGTCATCTGGTATTCGCCTTTCATGCTGCCCATATCGGTTTTAAGGTTGCAGCCCGAAACGTACTCGTGGGCATGGCCTGGTTCTATCACCGGTTGCTGGCCTACCACACCTTCGCCTTCCACTTCGCGCTTGGCGCCGTTGGAATCAAAAATATACCAGTGGCGGCTAATCAGCTGGATAGCATAATTGCTCATATTCTCGATGCTTACCTTGTAGGCAAACATAAAATGATCATTAGCCGGGTTAGAATACTCGGGCTGATATATGGTTTCTATGGAAACCTTAACACCTTCTGTAATAGTGGTAACCATGAGGATTTTGTCTCGTTAAGTTCAAATATAATGAAAGCGAACAAATATTAAGCCATTTCTACGGCATATTTTTCGTCAATCTCGGCCAGTATCTGGTTAACCTCCTCTAAATTACCTGCCGTTACCAGCCTCATCCGGAATTCTTTAAAGTGATCAATCCCTTTAAAGTAGTTTGAATAGTGCCTGCGCATTTCAAAAATGCCCGTTTTTGGGCCTTTCCACTCTATAGATTTTTGCAGGTGGGTTGAGCAGGCTGCAATTCGTTCAGTAATGGTTGGTTTATCTAAATGCTGGCCGGTGTTAAAAAAATATTTTATTTCCCTGAAAATCCAGGGGTAACCAATGGCCGCGCGGCCAATCATCATGCCATCAACGCCAAATTCCATTTTCCAGTCGGCCGCTTTCTCGGGCGAATCGATGTCGCCATTGCCGAAAATGGGGATTTTTATACGCGGGTTTTTCTTAATATCCCTTATCAACGACCAATCGGCAACGCCTTTATACATCTGCGCGCGGGTACGGCCGTGGATGGTGAGGGCTTTGATGCCAACATCCTGCAGGCGTTCGGCCACTTCATATACGTTTTTGGTATTATCGTCCCAGCCTAAACGGGTTTTTACGGTTACGGGCAGCTGGGTAGCTTCAACAACCGCTTTGGTCATGGCTACCATTTTATCAATATCCTGTAATAAGCTGGCGCCGGCGCCACGGCAGGCTACCTGTTTTACAGGGCAACCGTAGTTAATATCCATCAAATCGGGCCCGGCAAGGGATGCTATTTCGGTAGCCTCGCGCATATGGTCGATATCGCTGCCGAAGATCTGGATGCCGATAGGCCTTTCGTACTCAAAAATATCCAGTTTCTGGCGGCTTTTCGCTGCATCACGAATCAATCCTTCGCTCGAAATAAATTCCGTATACATCATATCCGCGCCGTTTTGCTTGCACACGTAACGGAAGGGAGGATCGCTCACATCTTCCATCGGCGCCAGCAACAGCGGGAACTCCCCTAAATCAATATTTCCTATTTGTACAGACATGCTTATCTTTAGCGCTGCAAAAATACGAAATTTACCCTAAATGATACAAGAACCTATAAAACAGTACACTCCGCAAACAAATACCATTAATCCCTTCCTGCAGTTTTTAACCATCGTGGGGGTAACTCTTGCTTTGGTGTTCGTTTTTTCGGCGATAGCCGCAGGGGTTATCCTTGCTGTTTTTGGGATGAAAACCCTTACCGATACCTTTGCATTTAATACCGGCAACCCCAATCTTGGTTCGGCGTTGTGGATATTGCAGATAGTAAGCACAACTATCCCGTTATTTCTGGCTCCGGTGATTTTCGCCCGCCTGATCATGAACGATACGCGCGATTACCTGAAGTCATCCTTCAATTTCAACCCGGTTTTTTTGCTGCTGATATTTACCATCATGCTGTTTTCAAACCCCATAATGGAGGTTTTAACCAATATTAATCAAAGGCTGATTTTACCAGCTTGGTTAAAAGGGCTGGAAGAATGGATGCGGGCTGCCGAGCAATCGGCACAAAAAGCTACCGAAGCTATGCTCAGCATGAAAAATATCTGGAGCATGCTTTGGGCGGTATTTGTTGTTGGCCTGCTTACTGCCATTGCCGAAGAGTTTTTGTTCAGAGGTGTTATCCAAACCATTTTTGTGCGCCTTACCAAAAACAAACATGCCGCCATCTGGATAACCGCCATCCTGTTCAGTGCTTTTCACATGGAATTTTTTACTTTTTTGCCAAGGGTGTTTTTGGGAGCCATATTTGGCTATTTTGTAGCTTATAGCGGCAGCATCTGGACGGGTGTTTGGGGCCATTTTTTAAATAACGGCTCGGCCGTGGTTATTACTTACCTGTATAATCAAAAAATAGTTAAGCTTAATCCCGATGATCAGCACGTATTTAATTTATGGGCCTATGCTTTTAGCTTGATAATTGTTTTATTTTTGCTTTTTCTATATAGAAATGTATCGATGCAAAAAACCGGTGTTGAGTAGTTGATGGAAAAAAACTGGGTCAAAATTTTTAGTTCATCCAATTTTTATCAATCAGAGATTGTTAAGCAAGTACTTATCCGCCACCATATCGATACCGTTTTATTAAACAAACAAGATTCATCGCACCGTGCCTTCGGCGATATTGAAGTTTACATTCACCAGGAGGATTTTAGCAAGGCCATCGAGATCATGATCCTCAATCAAATTAGTTTATGAAATTACGCGCCATCACCGGCTTCTTTTTTATTATCGTGATGATTGCCTCAAACCTGTTGGGCTCATACGTTTTCAGTGGGTTTTACCTGGTACTCTCCTGCTTTTGCCTGTTCGAGTTTTATAAACTGGTAAGGGAAGGCGGCATGACAGCCAGCCGCGAAACCGGCATTATCAACGGCACCTTGTTTTTTTTGGTGATTGCCGCCAATTTTTACTTCCCGGCCGGGTGGTTAATATTTTTACTTCCCGTTACTTTCAGCGCCATTTTTATACAGGAATTATATAAAAAAACACCGGCGCCGTTCACCAATATAGCGTTTACTTTTTTAGGGATCATATTTGCTGTAGTGCCGTTCATGTTTTTTCATGCCATGGCTTTTATGGGTGCGGGCGCTGTTTTTAACTTCCATATCCCGCTGGCCTTCCTCATTATTTTGTGGAGTAACGATACCGGTGCTTACCTGGTAGGCAGCAAAATGGGCAAAACCAAGCTGTTTGAACGTCATTCGCCTAAAAAAACATATGAAGGCTTAATTGGCGGTATCATCATCAGCGCCGTTGCCGCTTTAATACTTGGCCGCTTTTATACCGAACTTACCTGGAAACAATGGGTAACCATAGCTATACTTATTTCGTGTTTCGGTACCCTGGGCGATTTGGTTGAATCGATGTTTAAACGCAGCATCAACGTAAAGGATAGCGGCGGCATTTTACCCGGCCATGGAGGCCTGCTGGACAGGTTCGACGGATTATTAATGGCAGCGCCTATTGTTTATGCATACTTATACTTCATTTCAAATTAGTAGTTTTGTAATAAATCATCTATCATATGACTTTTCATAAAGAAGGATACACCTCATTAGCCTTAACAGTACTTTTTATTTTTGTACTTAACGCGGTTGTACAGTTTTACTTTCCGCAGGCACATGCGCTTAAATGGTTTATTTACATTTTATCAGGATTCTTTTTCCTGGTGATAGTACAATTTTTTCGCAGCCCGTTTTTTGATATCAGCACCGACGAAACCACTGTACTTTGCCCCGCCGATGGAAAAGTTGTAGTGATTGAAGAAACCGAAGAGACTGAATTTTTAAAAGACAAACGCATCCAGCTGTCGGTATTTATGTCGCCGGTGAATGTACACGTAAACCGTAACCCAATTGCGGGTGTGGTAAGTTATTTTAAATACCACAAAGGCAAATATCTGGTGGCCTGGCACCCAAAATCGTCAACAGAAAACGAGCGTACTACCATTTGTGTACAAAACAGCGAGGGTGTATCTGTTTTGTTCAGGCAAATAGCTGGGGCTTTGGCCCGCCGTATTGTATGGTATGTAAAAGAAGGTGATATTGTAGAGCAGGGCCAGCAATTTGGCTTTATCAAGTTTGGGTCAAGGGTTGATGTTTTCCTGCCTTTAGGTTCAAAAGTATTGGTTAACATAGGCGATGTAGTAAAAGGCGGCCGTACTATCCTGGCCGAACTGCCAACCGGTTTAGCCGCAGTTGCCGAAGAACAACAGGCAAAAATAAACAGGCCCGAAAGCTTTGATGATGAACCCGCCAAAATAGTTAACGAAGGCCATCAGCAGGAACTGCCCTTAGTTATTGACCATCCCGAAGTTGAAAAAACCGAAAACCCGGCTAAGAAAGCCACGCCTGCAAAAAAAGCACCGGCCAAGCCGAAAGGAGAGGCGTAATAGCCCGGTTAAGAAATAAAAAAGAGGCTGTCGTATTAATGACAGCCTCTTTTTTTGTGCCCATCAATCCGCTTTCAACAAACCTTCAAAAAATGGCTTAAGCTCTTCGGCCAGTATCTGATGATCGGCCACACTGGGGTGGCCGGAACAACCGTGTAAATCCATCGCTTTAAAAAAGAAGGTGGCTACCTGTTTATCATTGGGGTAAATGATATCTATTTGTTTTTTGATGCTGATAAGGCAATGCTGTAAAATAGTGTTCCATGTATACCCTATCATAGGGCTGCTCAGCAAAGCTATCTGCGCTTTGGGATATTTTGATTTTACCAGCTGCACAAATTTCACATAAGCAGCCACAAATTGCAGGGTATCAAAAGCGGCCCTGGGGCTGCCATCGCCATTGCTCATATCATTTGTTCCTAAAGCAATGCTCACAATTTTAGGGTTGTATGCGTTAAAGTTCCATTTCTGCGGACTATTTACCTCTAAATCGGCATTTTCATATACCTGCGGCATAGATGGGCCTTCCCTGTTCCAGGTACGGTAAATGCCTATACCGCTCACGCTTACCAAAACAAAATTGGCATTTAACTTGCGGCTCACACTTGGGCCGTAAGCCATATATGCGTTATGATTATCATAGTAGTCACCCGTTCCGCATGGCATTTCCGAATCATCAGCCGCAGCGCCGCAGGTAACGCTGTTACCTATAAACTCAATTAGCGGAAGTTTGGGTATCGCCAGGCTTTTTATCCCAGGGGCAGCTATTTTCGAAATAATTATTGCGCCGGTATGTGCTTCGGTTGCTTTATATATCCAAATACTATGCTTACCAGGGCCATCCGCCTTTATGATAACCGGCGCGGTTACATCGCCATCAATCCTGATCCTTTTTTTGTAAACACCATCCAACTCATATTGCAGGTAATTATGTTGGCCGGCTGCTGCAATTGTGGCATATACCGCGCATGCTGTCCCCTTAAAGGTAAAACCGAAATGAGCCGCCGAAGTAATAAGCTCCAATTGATGCTGCTTGTTGATTTTGGTACGCCCGATAGGTTTTAACTGCGCCGCAAAAAGGGTATCTGTTGATTTTGCGTAACTATAGCTTTCGCCCAGGGCCAGCACAACAAACACTATTGCTAATTTTATTTTCATAAAAGTTGTATTGAATGGGCAATATTGGTCATATTTTGATGAAATACAATATTGGTCCATTTATTAACATAAAAGGTTATAAAAATACCAGGATGAAAAACCGCCAGGCCGGGGATGCGATATCCGCCGAAGGCGGGAAAAATTTCTAGGAAAATAGCGATGTCATAAGGCAGGAAGCAACCGCGAACTGTGCAAATCCGCAAAGCATGCGACGAGATTGCCCCGCTATCGCTTATAATGACGTGTTTTTAAGTATCTGATTACCAATATCGAATATCCGTCATTGCGAGGCACGAAGCAATCCCTAACTATGTGGGACTTAGCATGTAGGGGATTGCTTCGTGCCTCGCAATGACGGTCTCGAGGAGGAGGTGGTATCCATGCATGTCATTACTTTTTTTACAGCATACGCTGGTGGTCAATCGACATTTCCCCCTAAAACACCGTATCCTTAACCTCTTCCGCATGTACCGGGTAATCTGTAGTGTAATGCAGCCCACGGCTTTCTTTACGTAACATGGCCGATTTTACTACGATGAATGATACCTGGATCAGGTTACGCAGCTCGCAGAGCTTTACGGATAGCTTGGTTTTTTTGTAGAATGATTCTGTCTCTTCATACAATAAACCTAACCGGCGCATGGCACGTTCCAGCCTGAAATCGGAACGGACGATGCCCACGTAGTCGTTCATCAACTTTTGCATTTCGCGCACGTTGTGGGTTACCAGGATATCTTCGTTTGATAGTTGTACGCCATGCTCGTCCCAATCGGGGATATTATCAGGGATCACAAAACTTTGAAAGTTACCTATCGCATCTTCATAAATACGGTGCGCAAAAACCAAAGCCTCTAATAACGAATTGGATGCCAACCTATTGGCACCATGCAAGCCGGTTGATGAGCATTCGCCGCAGGCATATAACCTTAATATAGATGACTGCCCTACATGGTTAACCATTATACCACCACACATATAATGACAGGCCGGTGCAACCGGTATCATATCCTTGGTCATGTCTATCCCAATTTCCAGGCATTTTGCATATATATTAGGGAAATGGTTTAAAATATCTTTCTTACTACGATGGCGGATATCCAGGTAAACAAAATCCTCGCCCGATTTCTTTATCTCGGCATCAATGGCCCTTGCTGTTATATCCCTTGGCGCCAATGATTTACGCGGGTCATACTCCTGCATAAACTCCTCGCCGTTGATACGTTTTAATACGCCTCCAAAACCACGCACCGCTTCAGATATCAGGAACGATGGATATTCGCCGGGGTTATATAAAGCGGTTGGGTGAAACTGGATAAATTCCATATTCCTTACTTTACCCTTGGCACGGTAAACCATGGCAATACCATCGCCGGTGGCAATAGTAGGGTTTGTGGTGATAGAATAAATATGGCCGGCACCGCCTGATGCCATTACTGTTACTTTTGACAGGATCTTTTCCACAACATTACTTTCGGTGTTGAAAGCATAAATACCATAACAGGTAATATCAGTGCTCGATTTACCTACCAATTCGCCCAAATGGTGTTGGGTAATCAGATCGACAGCAAAATAATGGGTCAGTATCTCAATATTCGGGTTTTTGTGGATCTCTTCTAATAACGACCGTTCAATTTCCAGCCCGGTTACATCTTTATAATGCAGTACCCTGAATTCCGAGTGCCCGCCCTCTTTGGCCAGGTCATAAAAGCCTTCGTTGGTCTTGTCAAAATTGGTTCCGTAATCAATAATTTCGTTAATCCGCTCTGGGCCTTCTTTAACAACGGCTTCCACAACTTCACGGTCGCAAAGGCCGTCGCCGCTTATTAAGGTGTCTTCGATGTGTTTTTCAAAAGAATCTTCCTTTTTATCAACAACTACTGCTACACCGCCCTGGGCATACTTAGTGTTCGATTCGTCTTCGTTTGATTTTGTAACTATCAGCACCTTACCGTGTTTGGCTGCCTTAAGGGCAAAACTTAATCCGGCGATGCCTGATCCTACGATCAGAAAATCAACATTTCGGGTCATATTTTATGTATATATGTGTAAAAGTACAATTGTTGTTAATAACAGGTATAAAACATGTTAATTTCGTGTAAACAAATAGCTAACAAATAATCAAAGTGTGGAGAACTCCACTTTTGATGCCGAAAGTGATAAATTTTTCAGCGACTTTTGCGCAGTTTAAACACTAAAGCTAACATTTTACAGGTTACTTAATTATTAACAAATAACTTTTTAAATTAAAAATTGATTGTCATACAAATCACAGGATCAATTCAATATAAAATAAAAACCTGTGGAAAAATGTTAATAAAAAGTGAAAAATAACTTTTATAGTATTTTTTTAAATGACTTTTGCACATAACTAACACCATAACAAACAATAGTTTTATTTATATATAAAATTAGTTGTTATTAATTGATTTGTTGAAATGGATATCTTCGAAGAAATAAATGTGACTGGGTTTGTGGACGAATACATCGACCCAACCCTTGACTTGTTTGATGAAATTGAAAAACTCAAAAAGGAAAAAAATGCCGTCATTTTGGCCCATTACTACCAGAATCCCGATATACAGGATATTGCAGATTATATTGGCGACAGCCTTGGGCTATCGCAGCAGGCTGCCAAAACCGATGCCGACGTTATTGTTTTTGCCGGGGTACATTTCATGGCCGAGACTGCCAAAATACTTTCGCCTGCAAAGAAGGTTTTACTACCCGACGTAAAGGCGGGGTGCTCATTAGCAGATAGTTGTCCGCCACATTTATTTAAAAAATTTAAGGAAAACTATCCGGATCACCTCGTGATCACCTACGTAAACTGTACTGCCGAACTGAAAGCTTTAAGCGATATTGTGTGTACATCAAGCAACGCGGTGCAAATTGTAGAGAGCCTGCCGAAGGATCAGAAGATCATCTTCGGCCCCGATAAAAACCTTGGCGCGTATGTAGCCAAAAAAACAGGCCGCGACCTGGTATTGTGGAACGGAGCCTGCATGGTGCACGAGATTTTCAGCCGCGAGAAGATCACCAAACTGAAGGAGAGGCACCCCGGTGCAAAGCTGCTGGCCCACCCCGAATGTGAAGAAGTGATATTGCAAATGGCCGACTATATAGGCTCTACAACGGGTATTTTAAAGTATGCAAGTATTCACCCCGACAAAGAGTTTATAGTGGCTACAGAGGCCGGAATACTGCACCAGATGCAAAAAGAGAACCCGGATAAGATATTTATTCCGGCGCCGCCAAACAACAGCTGTGCCTGCAACGATTGCCCGCACATGAAACGCAACACATTGGAAAAATTGTACCTGTGTTTAAAGAATGGATTACCAGAGGTTACCGTACCACAGCATATTATTGAAAAAGCGGTGAAACCGATTGAAAGAATGCTGGAGATATCGGCGAGGCTGGGATTATGATTTGGGATTTCACTGATTTTTTTGGATTACACCGATTTTGGGAAAAGTTAGTGTTGGGGATAAGAGAAAGGATGTAAAAAAGTAGTGGAGGTTTTGGTAATATAGCTCGGGTTATGTCAGTGTATTTGGTAGGTATCATGTATCACGATACCGAAAGTTATCGTAGATGGAATAAGGGATTGACTGAGGATTACGAATTATCTACAGGAATTTTTATTACTGCGGAATTTGAGGGTGAGGCTTTAGCCTGGGGCAATCAAATTTCGGCTATGCTTTTTAAGAAAATAAATCCGGATGAATCGGCTGATTGGAAATCATTTGGATATGATTCTTGGATAGAAAATATTGAAGGTGGCTGTTGGAAGCAGAACTACGGTTGCTTCCAAAGTGTGAAAATAGGAGAATTGCCAAATTTCGATCTGATGGGTGACGATGCTTATGAAAAATGGTTGTCTGCCAGGAAGGTAAATTGATTTTGGAAGAAAAAATTTTGCGTTAGGGATCGTAGCGGGTACCGGCCAATGTGGCTAAGGCCTGTGCAGTATGAGCAAAGAGCCCGACCGCCGCTTCTACCAGCGGGGTAACGCCATGATGAAGCAATTAGAGCGGAAAACGGGATTCGAACCCGCGGCCTTCAGTTTGGGAAACTGATGCTCTACCAGCTGAGCTATTTCCGCTAATTGTGTATTCAAACATAGCAAAATATTTTTAATCAATAATTCATTTATTCGTTAATTGCATAAATCGCTAATTCACCCATTAACTAAATCACTAATTAGAATATTATGCCAGTTATATTACCTGTAAAAGATAAAAGCCCTGTCTGGGGCGAAGATTGCTTCATTGCCGAAAACGCGACTATTGTTGGGGATGTGGTAATGGGCAGTAATTGTTCGGTTTGGTTTAACGCGGTTATCCGTGGCGATGTGCATTATATCAGGATAGGGGATAACACCAATATCCAGGATGGCGCGGTGATACATGCCACTTATTTAAGGGCGCCTACCAATATTGGCAGTAATGTATCTATAGGCCATAACGCCCTGGTGCATGGCTGTACGCTGCATGACCATACCCTGGTGGGCATGGGTGCCATTGTGATGGATTACGCTGTTGTTAACCAGTTTGTGATCATAGCTGCCGGCGCAGTGGTATTGGAAAATACCATTTGCGAATCGGGTTTTTTATATGCCGGTATGCCGGCTAAAAAAATAAAACCGCTGACTGATCAGCAAATAGAACTGCTTAAGCAGCTTCCAAAAAACTATATCATGTATTCGGGTTGGTTTATGGAGTAAGTGGCTCCCTGGGCACTACAATTGGCTCCTCGGCCTCCCAATTGGGCCTCAGGGTAATCTCTTTTTCGTTTACCCAGGTATTTTCGGGTTGCTTTTTTAGGTGCACATTACCACTGTCCCAACGGCCGTTTTTATTTTCATCGTAAATTACCCGGATGAAGTACTTGCCGGTTAAAATAGTTTTATAGGCAACAGGTCCGCTTCGCCTGATAGGGGTACTCTCCAATACTACCTTTTGATCATTCAGCAACTCAACAACGTAGGCTTTTGAGGTATCGGGTAAGGTAACTTTCAACGTAAGCGAGCTATAGTTTTCGGGCTTATCAGGCTGAAACTTTTTGGAAGTGTATTTATTTTTATCGCCATATATATCCGTGAATGCGCCGGCGTTAAAAATAAGCTCGTATTTGGCGTTTTGCCGCCAGCGGTACTTAAGTGTTAAACTCTTAACATTACCCGTATCTTTTTGTAAAGTATAATCGGATGAGCCCAGGCCAATAGAATCCTCCTTTAGTGTGATCTGCGCATTGTCAATAACATCTACAGGCAGGTTGCTGGTAATTTTAAGATCGTTACCCGGTTTTAGTTTGTCGTTTGATATATTGTATTTAAAATTGAATACCCTGATGAAGGTTTCTTTTTTCTGTTTTAGCAGGTAGGTGGTATCAACCGGCTTGTTGTTATCATAAACAGCTACCCGGATAGAATCGAAGTTCATGTATTTTACAAACACCGATGCAGTATCCTTGGTTTTACTAAACTCAACGTATTTTTGATTATTGATATCTGCCGGGTAAATTATTTTTAAGGATGGGTTTTGCAAGGCCTTATTAAAAACAAATAGCATTTTGCCATCAACGTCAAATCTTTTTTCCGAGAACCTGAATTTTTCGGGGAATTGCTTAAATAGGTTTAGTTTGATATTTGCCGTATCAGATTTAAGGTTGATGGGTTTCTTTAAAAAAGCGATGAGCTCGTTATCGTTATTAAAAATTTTATCGGGGCTTGCCTCTTTTAATGCATAGATGCGGTACTGGTCTTCATGTAAATTATTCAAACTAAAATTTCCAGATGAATCTGTGGTGGTAAAAATTGATGGCTTCTTTTTACCAAACAGGAGGGAGTCTTGTTTTAGCGGGAAAAGCATTACGGTTACGTCTTTTTCTTTTTCCTGGGTAAGGGTGTTATTTACGTTTCCGGAAATGCTGAGCGAATCGATATGCGGACCGGTTGAAAAAACGTAGGTGAAATTTTTCATCACGTTACTTTCGTTTACATCCTGGATGCCTTTTCCAAAATTGATAACGTAGGTTGTATTTTTTTTAAGGGTGTCTTTGAAAACTATGCGCAGATGTTTTTTATTGGCGGTGTACTCGGGCGGTTTTTCCATAGTGGGGCTCATGGTAATTTCGGTGTACTGGTTGGCCAGTTTTATAAACTCGTCAAATTCAAGGTTAATTTCTTTGGCGGCAAAATTACGGGTCTTGTTGGCCGGTAAAGCCTTCACCAAAACCGGTGGTGTTACGTCTCGCGGGCCTCCCTGCGGTTGTTGCTGGGCTGCGCAGCCAAAAAAGGTCAAAGCGACAAAAATATAGAAGAAAAAATTGTAAAAATTAGCCGGTTTTTGATTTAACATGATTTTTAGGCGATATAAGCGATTTTTATATTTTTACGAACCCTACTATTAAAAATCTAAAATAATTGATTTAAAAAGACTTTTTATAAAATATTAATTATCAGTTAGTTACAAGCTATCTTGACACATGAACCATTAAAACCGAAATATCCGATGGCGAGACGCCCGAAATCCGGGACGCCTGGCCTAAAGTGCGTGGTTTTATCTTCATCAGTTTTTCGCGGGCTTCTTTTGACAATGAAACTAAAGTGTGATAATCGAAATTTGGATTGATCTCGCGGTCTTCCATTTTTTTCATCCGGTCAACAATTTCCATTTCTTTTATAAAGTAACTCTCATATTTGATTTTTATTTCAGCCTGTTCAATTGTTTCTTTGTCATAGGCCGATAATAATTCTTCCAGCCCGGCGTCGGCTTTTTTAAGGTCGTTGAAACCAACCTGGGGGCGGCTCAACAAATTGAAAAGTTTGGCACCCTGGTTAATGGCCGATGTTCCCAGCTCATCCAATAAACCATTTACTGCAGATGGGTCGATAGATTTGGTGCGGGTGTAGGCAACAATATCATCCGAGTTTTTTATCTTCTGGTTGACCTTATCCAAACGCTCATCACTTATCAAACCTAAATCATGGCCCATGGGGGAGAGGCGGATATCGGCATTATCCTGGCGTAACAGCAAGCGGTGCTCGGCCCTTGAAGTAAACATGCGATATGGTTCTTCGGTGCCTTTGGTTACCAGGTCGTCAATCAACACGCCTATATATGACTCTGATCTTTTCAGGATGAGCTCATGTTTATCGTTGATTTTTTGATGCGCATTGATGCCTGCAATGAAGCCCTGCGACGCTGCTTCTTCATATCCGGTGGTACCGTTGATTTGGCCTGCGAAGTAAAGATTGCTGATCAGCTTGGTTTCTAAAGTAAGTCCTAACTGGATAGGCGGGAAGTAGTCATACTCGATAGCGTATCCCGGCCGGAACATTTTAGCTTTCTCGAAACCGGGTATCTGGATTAATGCTTTGTATTGTACATCCTCGGGCAGGGAGGTTGAGAAACCATTTACATAAATCTCTACCGTGTTCAATCCTTCGGGCTCAACAAAAATCTGGTGACGGTCGCGCTCGGCAAAACGGTTGATTTTATCTTCAATAGATGGGCAATACCTTGGGCCTAATCCTTTGATGCGGCCGGTAAACATGGGCGATTTTTCGAAACCTTCTTTTAAGGTTTCGTGTACGTTTGTATTGGTATAAGTAATCCAGCAGCAGCGTTGCTGTTGTATCATTTCAACATCGGTATAGGAGAAACGACCACGTTCTTCATCGCCCCACTGCTCTTCCATTAGGGAGTAATTAAGGCTTCGTCCGTCGATGCGGGGAGGGGTGCCGGTCTTCATCCGGCCTGCATCAAAACCTAATTCAATCAGTTGTTCGGTTAGGCCAGTTGCCGATTTTTCTCCGGCCCGGCCACCTCCAAATTTCTTCTCGCCTATGTGGATTATGCCATTTAAAAAGGTACCGTTGGTAAGCACAACTGTGTCAGCTTCTATCTCGACACCTAATGAAGTACGTACGCCTGCAATGGTATTTCCTTTGATTAAAAGAGATGAGACGGTATCCTGCCAGAAGTCGACATTGGGGGTACGCTCCAATGCTAAACGCCATTCTTCGGCAAATCGCATACGGTCGCTTTGTGCTCTTGGGCTCCACATAGCAGGGCCTTTTGATTGATTGAGCATCCTGAATTGGATAGATGTTTTATCGGTGATAATACCCGAGTAGCCACCTAATGCATCAATCTCGCGCACTATCTGTCCCTTGGCAACACCGCCCATAGCGGGGTTACAACTCATCTGTGCAATCACGCCCATGTTCATGGTGATGAGTAAAACAGACGATCCCAGGTTGGCTGCTGCTGCCGCTGCTTCACAGCCGGCATGCCCTGCACCAACCACAATAACGTTATATTTCTTAAACATTTTATACCTCCATGTTCCACCTGGAACAATCAAATTTGTAACACTAATTGTCTCGAATTTTCCGAATAAAAGCCGATGGTTTATATGCTGCAATTAGCTTTAATCAGCCCCAATTACTGTCTGTTTAAACTGCAGTTATTACTGCTTTTGTTAATGTTGCTCTAATAACGGTATCCTTTTAACGTTCCACGTGGAACGTTAAATCAAGAGTATTTACCCGAATGTATAGTGACAGGATAACTCTGTTTTATATTCATGTTCCACGTGGAACATGAAAGCCTACATCAGCCTATCGTTTGTAATATTTATATTAAAAAGCAACAATTTATTGTGTAAAAATGTAACTTTATTATTCAATAGCAACTCATTTGTATAGCCGTTGAGTGTTAAAATAGCTATAAATAACCTTCTTTTAAATTGACGTTCCACGTGGAACCCGCAATAAAGATACCAGAGCAACAGTGCCCCAAACACCCTCTAAAACAACAAAAGGGTAGAAGCTCACCATATATGATGCATAGCAACAAGTACCTGCTCCTATAAAATTCAACAGCTTGTAAACCGTGCTTTCCGACGAAAGCTTGTTTAATAAATTAAGCACAAATGCTATCAAAAGAATGATAACACCTATAGATGCTATGATATCAGATATCTTCATTTTAGGCTTCGTTTAACTCGGTTAATTCCATCCAACGGGCACTTTTATCTTCCAGTTTTTTATTTAAATCGGCTATCTGCGCTATGGTTTCATTAAGCTTTGCCAACTCAATACCCACCTTGTTTAACTCATCGGTTTTAGCTTTTATATTGTTTTCTATAATAGTAATTTCGGCTTCTATAGTCTCCAGTTCTTTGGCTTCTTTAAAGCTTAATTTACTTTTTTTAGCTACCGGAGCAGCAACAGGGGTAGCATTGCCTTTTTTATTCTGCTGCTTGGCTTCATCCAACTCAACCCGGTATGAAGAATAATTGCCATTATATATGCGTACATGGCCTTGCCCTTCCATGATAAATAGCTGGTCGGTTAGTTTATCCAGTAAGTACCTATCGTGCGATACCATCATTAATATACCCGAGTAGTTGGTTAAAAACTCTTCCAATACATTCAAGGTATCAATATCCAGGTCGTTGGTAGGCTCATCCAGGATCAGGAAATTAGGGTTCTTCATCAGGATGCTCATCAGCTGTAAACGTTTCTTTTCGCCACCACTCAGTTTGGAGATAAAGCCATACTGCTTGGCAGGCGGGAACAGGAACAAAGTGAGCAGGGCCGAGGCGGAAATCATTTTGCCATCGGCCATAGTGATAAACTCAGCAACGTTTTTTACCACGTCTATTACACGGTCATCCTCTTTAAATACAATTCCCGATTGATGAAAATAACCTATCACCGTGGTTTCGCCTTTTACAATAGTTCCCTTATCGGGCTGTAAACCTCCGGTGATTAAGTTTAGCAGGGTTGATTTGCCTGTACCGTTTTTCCCGGCTAAGCCAATTCTATCGCCTTTTTTAAATACGTAGCTAAAGTTTTCGATATAGGTATTGCCATTGAAGCCTTTATACAGGTGCTCCATCTCCATGATCTTGTTGCCCTGGCGTGCTGTTTTCACGCTTAGTTCAACCTTTTCGCGGGCTCCGCCCTGTTTGGTTTTATCCTCCAGGTCATAATAAGCATCAATACGTGCTTTTGATTTGGTGCCACGTGCCTGTGGCTGGCGGCGCATCCATTCCAATTCTTTCCTTAAAAGGTTGCTGTTTTTCTGAAATGATGCTTCATCTGCCGCATCCCGCTCGGCTTTCTTTTCCAGGTAATAGGCGTAACTGCCGTTGTAGGGCACTATCTTACCACGGTCAATCTCCAATATCTCGTTACAAACGTTATCCAGGAAATACCTGTCGTGTGTAACCATCAGGATAGTTTTTGATCCGTCGGTCAGCAACTTTTCCAGCCACTCTATGGTATCAATATCCAGGTGGTTGGTAGGTTCATCTAAAATATAAATGTCCGGGTCTTCAATCAGTAGCTTAGCCAAAGCCAAACGTTTCTTTTGTCCGCCCGATAGGGTGCTGATATGCTGGTTAAGATGATGAATATCCAATCGCCCCAAAATAGTTTTTATTTTGTACTCATACTCCCAGGCATCAACCTCGCTCATCTCTTCCATGATCTTTTCAAGCGCCCTGGCGTTGTCAGGGTCGTTTTCCAGCAATTCCTCGTATTTGCGAATCATTTGCTGCTGCACATCATCGGCATGAAAAATATAATCGCTGATGGTTACGGCATCCTTAAAGCCGGGATCCTGTTCAAGGTAGCCCATATTAAGGTCGCGCGCCTGCACCACCTTGCCTTCGGTTGGTTTAATATAGCCGGCCAGTAGTTTTAATAAGGTTGATTTGCCGGCGCCGTTAACACCAACCAGTGCAACCCTGCGGCCGCGGTTAATGCCTATGGTTATATTTTTAAATAACCAGTTGTCATGAAATTGATGGCCAAGGTTCTCGGCAGATAGATAAGTACTCACGATAGTTGCTTTATTTGATCAGACTCGTATATAAACGTGCCTGTAATGTTTTTTGTTGATTGTTTGTACATGGCCATAGCCACGGTTTCGCCGGCTATGCTTCGGTATTTCTTCCAGTTGCCAAATAACAAGGGATCTATTATTTTATAGATAACCGCTATTGTTTTTACCATTGGCCGTTTTTCCAACCTATCCCCGGTTAACAGCGCCGGCCGGTAAATATGTAAGGCCGGTAAGCCTAATTGCTGAATATCAGCTTCAGTTTCGCCTTTGGTTTTTGTATAAAAAAACGACGAACCGGAGTCTGCGCCTATGGATGACACCAGGTGATACTGCTCAATCCCATTTTTTAAGGCCAATTGGGCCAGTTGAACGGGATAATCATGGTCAATATGCCTGTAAACTGTTTTATCCGGCGTTTTATTGTTGGTTGTGCCAAGGCAACTGAATAAGGCATGGCCTGTTAGGGCCTCGGCATGGTTATCCAACTGGTCGAAATTGACCACCAGCTGCGTTAATTTTTTATGATCGAGATCTATTTTTTTCCTCACAAGGATCAAAACTTCATCGTAAAAGTTTTCACGCAGCAAAATTTGGAGCAATTTACTGCCAATAAGTCCGGTTGAACCTGCAATAATAGCTTTATTTGCCATTGATACTTAATTTTTTGCAAAAATACATATAATTAAATGAGTGTAAATTGTGTTTCTCGCAAAGACGTTAAGGCCCAAAGACCAATAGAGAGGATATATAAATTGTATTTACTTCGGCCAATATCTTAATAGAAAAATTCTTAAATAAAGTGTTATACATACTAATCCTTTTCCTCTTAATGCTTTTGCGCGAGAAAAGAAATCATATTGGCACACATATTGATGTTTAAACACATAAAAAGGAAGTATAACAATGAAAACAATATTTTATCCCGAAAACGGACGTGGAATAAATGATATAGGTTGGTTGAAAGCAAAATTTTCTTTCAGCTTTGGTCCTCACCACAACCCCAACCTGATGAGTTTTGGTGCATTACGGGTTTTAAATGATGATATTATAGCCGGGGGCAAAGGTTTTGGCTTGCATCCGCACGATAATATGGAGATTGTGACCATCCCGCTGGAAGGCGGCCTTGAGCACCAGGATAATATGGGTAACAAAGGTGTTATTAATGTCGGCGATGTGCAGATAATGTCGGCCGGAACCGGTGTTTATCATTCAGAATATAATGCGTCGAAAACAGCAGCAGCTAAAACACTACAGATTTGGTTGTTTCCGAAAGAGCGGAATGTAACACCAAGATATGATCAAAAAAGCTTTACTAATGAATTTAAGCTGAATGAACTGACAACTCTTGTATCACCAGATAGAAGAGAGGGCAACCTTTGGCTGCACCAGGATGCCATCTTTAGTATGGGTACCTTTGAGGCTGGTAAATCCTTAAATTATATCGTAAAAACCCAGGGCAATGGTGCTTACGTGTTCCTGTTGGATGGCCGCGCTAAAATAAACGGCATCCAATTAAACAAAAGGGATGCTATGGGTGTTTATGATACCAGTTCATTTACAATTGAAACCGAAGAAGAATCCCGTTACCTGATCATTGACGTACCAATGTCATAAATGCTGCAAGCCGACCGCCAACGGTCACTTTTCCTGAACTGCAAAACTTTTTGATAATACGTTGCTGTATGGTCAAATTATAACTTAATATATTGTATAACAGTTGATTATTGTATGATGCAGCTTGATGTTGAACGTTGGCAAATAGGATTCTATCAAAAAGTACAGGAAAATTGAAAGAGGTACAGGATAAGGTTGCAATGGGCAAAGCGAAATACCGAAGCTTAGCCTTCTATCACTTTACCTAATGGGAATAATTGTATTTTTGCCAATGGATGGCAAGATGCCGGTGTAATTACAAAAAACATGTTTGAAAATCAGGAAAGAACAAATCTGGAAGAATTAGGCGAATTTGGCCTGATAAGCCATTTAACCAAAAATATAAAGCTAACGCAGCCAAGTACCAATAAGGGAGTAGGGGATGATGCCGCTGTGCTTGATTTTACAGGCAAAAAAGTGCTGATAAGCACAGACATGCTACTGGAAGGGATTCATTTTGATTTGGCTTACACGCCCTTAAAACATTTGGGCTATAAGGCCATACAGGTTAACCTGAGCGATATTTATGCCATGAATGGCACGGCTTCGCAGGTTACGGTATCTATAGGCATGTCGAGCAAATTTCCGTTGGAAGCTATTGAGGAACTGTACGAAGGCATTTACATAGCCTGCGAGAAATATAATGTGGACCTGGTTGGCGGCGACACCACCTCATCAAAACAGGGGCTGGTAATTAGTGTAACATCAATAGGTTATGCCGACGAAGCTGATGTTGTTTACCGTAACGGGGCAGGCGAAGGTGATTTGATTTGCGTATCGGGCGATTTGGGCGGCGCTTACACCGGCCTGCAATTACTGGAACGCGAAAAGCTGATTTACTTGGAAAACCCCAATATTCAGCCTGACCTGGAAGGCAAGGATTACATCGTAGAGCGCCAGCTAAAACCGGAAGCCCGCCGCGATATTGTGGAGCTGCTTAAAAGCATCGATGTAAAACCTACAGCCATGATAGATGTATCTGACGGCCTTGCCTCCGAGATACTGCACATTTGTAAGCAAAGCGACAAAGGCTGTAATTTATACGAAGAAAAGATCCCGCTTGACCCGATGACTTACGAAACAGCCCGCGAGTTTAACCTTGACCCGACAGTTTGCGCGTTAAGCGGCGGCGAAGATTATGAACTGCTGTTTACCGTGAAGCAATCAGATTATGATAAGATCAAATTTAAAATGGATATCACCATTATCGGGCACATTACCGAAGTATCTGCCGGGTGTAACCTTATCACCACATCAGGGAACTCGCACCCGTTAAAGGCGCAAGGATGGAACGCATTTAAAAAAGCAGAATAAATGTTGGGCAGGCTTTTAAGCAGGTTTTATTTAAATAATCACCCGGAAGGCAATGTACCAGTTGCCGTAAAAAGGGGTGTAGTATTGCTTTATTTAGCGTTGGTTATTCAAATGGCCAATAATTCGCTTGATCATATACACGCCCTTGAGTTTATTACCGAATTGCTTTTGGCTATCTACATTATATTTGCTACAGGAGAGGGCCGTAAATGGGCCAGGATTGTGGTATTGATTTTTATAATTTTAAATGTGATATCGTTCATATGGGCAGGGATAGTTTTCTTCCAAAAAACCCCGGCTGTAAAAGTAAGCTCTTTAGTAATGGGGTTGTTTTTAGCAGAGATCCTGTTAGAAGCTACCGCTATTATCATGCTTTTTTCAAAGAGCGCCGCCGTTTGGTTTAACAGGCCAAGGGTTGCCCTATAAACATAAAATGGCCGGCTGCTATTGCGCCGGCCATTTTATGTCGCTTTAAGCCTTTGGCCTTCTGCTTAAGCTTATTTACCCATAGTTTTATCCCTTGCTGCCTTAAACTCCGAACCGGGTTTCCAGCCAGGGAAGGAAGTTTCGTTACCCAGTTTGGTGCCTATCCTAAAAAGGATATCGGCAATCTGGGCCATGCCTGTGGCATCCATATCCGGCGAGTAGTTATCGGCCTGCTGGTGATAGCGATTTTCGTTATAATCCTTTTCTTTATCGGCCCCGTAGGTACCACCATGTACTTTGCTAACGCTGCCTATATTAATATCAAGCGCAGGTACACCCAGTTTGGCAAAGTTGAAATGATCTGACCGGTAATAGCTTCCAGAGCCGGGAGAGCGGTCGCCAACTGTGGTAAGGCCGTCCTGCTGTGCAATAGCGCCAACATAACCCTCCAGTTCATTTTGTCCTTTGCCGGTAATGGCAATGTCTTTGGTTTCGCCATAATCGCCAATGGCATCTATATTTAAATCGGCAACGGTTTTGTTTAGGGGATAAATAGGACGGGTAGCGTAATACTCAGACCCTAACAAACCCTGTTCTTCGCCTGTAACCGCTAAAAAAACAATAGAACGCTGCGGTTTTGCAGTTGCTTTTCTAAACGCGTTGGCTATCCCGATAATTGAGGCCACGCCATCGGCATTATCAATTGCACCGTTATAAATGCTATCGCCCTTGGCGTTAGGTTTGCCAACGCCTAAATGATCCCAATGGGCGGTATACAGCACACATTCGGTGGGCCTGGCGCTACCTTTTAAAATGCCAATGACGTTATGCGATGTAGAATATTTTAGTTTGGTATTAACGGTTAAGCTAACAGCCCTGTTAAGCGGAATAGCCTTAAAGTTTTTATCGCGGGCAATAGCGCGAAGATCTCCGTTAATTCCGGCATCTGCAAAAAGTTTTTTGGCCGCATCTTCGGTAATCCAGCCTTCAACCTTACAGCGGTTCATGTGCTTATCGGGTTCTGTAAGAGAAAGTTTTGCTCCTGTGTTACTGTTTGAAACAACGCTCCAGCCATAGCTTGCCGGCGCTGTTTGGTGAACAATGATAACCCCGGCTGCGCCCTGGCGGGCAGCTTCTTCAAATTTATAGGTCCAGCGGCCGTAATAGGTCATGGTATCGCCTTTAAACAAATCTTTCCGGCCCGATTTAAAACCCGGATCATTCACCAGCACCACAACAGTTTTACCTTTTACATCCAGCCCCACATAATCATTCCAATGATATTCGGGTGCTACAACACCATACCCGGCAAAAACCAACGGAGAGTTTTTAAGTTCAACATGATCTACCTCGCGGCGGGTAAAAGCAACAAAATCGCTGGTAACATGCAAGCTTAAAGGCGATTTGCCTCCGCTGATCTCCATAGTCGGCGATGGTATACTGGTAACCTCAACCATAGGAACATCCTGGTAATAACTGCCATTATTTCCCGGCTCTAACCCGGCTTTCTTAAACTCCGATGAGATGTAGGCAATGGCTTTGTTCTCCCCGGCGGTAAAAGGCTTACGGCCCATCATCGAATCGGCTGCCAGTACCGCTATTTTTTCTTTGATTTCTTCGGGGCTGATGGCCTTGGCTGCTTCTTCCGTTTTTTTATCGTGTTTACAACCCGTAAATACAACGGCGCCGGATAATAATAAAAAACAAAATTGTTTAATATTCATATAAGTGGTGTTTTTTCAAATGTAATTAATTGGGGTTGATTATAAAAGCTGCCCCCTGTGGCTTAACGACATCTTTACAAAGCAAAAGTTACTACCGGTTTCTTCTATACCATCGTTTCAGCCAGGCAAAAAAAGCAATCCGCTGCCAGGCAACCTCGGCGCTAAGCAGGGCTATGATGGCGAATACTGATGCCTTTACAGCGTCACCTTCTGAAGAAAACGTTCCGGCCAGGGCTATTATATATACCAAAACGGGTAGCATTAAAAGGATACAAAGCCCCGGTACGCCCAGAGGGATCTTGAATGGCCTTGCCCTGCCGGGTTCTTTTATGCGCAGTTTCACCAGCGAAATATACTCTAACGAAAGGCCTGCCCCGTACACGGTCACATCGATAATAAAAAGTTCGCCCAATTTCCATAATATCATAAAACTCACCACCAGCGAGCAAATAATGATGGATACAAAGGGCGTGTTAAACCGTTTATGTAAACGGTTGATTCCTGCCGGTAGCAACTTGTCCTGGGCCATTACGTGCGGCACCCGCGAAACGGATAATAACACAGCGGCATAAATACCTAAGGAACTTGCCATACCCCCTACTGCGACAACAACGCCGAGCCAATGCCCGGCTATCAATACCCCTAGGGCCGGCATCCCTTCATCAGTAAATTTAGTATGATCGATGCCCGATTGCTGGGCTACCCAGGTTATAAAAAAGTAAACCACTATAACCAGTGTAAACGCGATGATTATGGATAGGATATAGGAGCGTACCGGCCGCTCTACCTCCTCGGCATAGGTTGTTACGTTATCCCAGCCCAGGCAATTCCACATCACCGTATACAAAGCCATCCCGAACGATGGAAATGTAAGGCCTTTAAAAGTTGGTGAAGGCAGCGTTAATGGCCCGGTATGGTGATGAATGGCCAGCACAATTACAATAACAACGGGTGCCAGTACAACGGCGCTTAAAAACAAGCTTGCTTTACCCACCGGTACAATGCCCAATATATTTAAGCCCGCCGATGCCCAGATGACGAGTAAACAAACCTGTATTTTATATTGAGCCAGTTCTGGATAAAAAAAGGAGGCGTACATTACAAACAACACGGGATAAATGGCCAGATCTACAAACGTATAAAGCCAGGTCCACCAGCCTTCATAAAAACCCCAGCGGGTACCAAGGGCGTGTTTTACCCATTTATAATAGCCCCCGTTAACCGGCATCATGCTGTTTAATTCCAATACGGTTAATATGGCAGGCACATCCCACAAAAGCGGCGTAAGCAGCAGGATTATCAGTGCAGCATGATCGCCAGCATAGCTTAACAAGGGTTCCAAACCATAGGGCCCACCGGATACGGTAAAGAAGATAACAGCAATAAGCTGTATGGGCCTTATCTTTTTTAATGCGGCGGGTGATGGCATTTCTATTTATCCGGCTTTTTTAGCTCCTGTTTTTTCTATCCATTCTTTTACCGACAGCACAAAATTATTTCCCCCTGCGGTGTTTTTAATTGTACCGAAATCGGTATAATTAAACTTTTCATTAAACATCGCCTCCCACTCGCCCAGGTATTCAATTGTATTTTTTAAACTAAGCCATTTTGTAATGATGATGTTTTCATGTTGACTTTTAGCCATATCTGTCAGTGATATGTAATCAATATCATTTTGAGAAAAAATGGCGATTTCAACACCTTCAACATTAATTTTGCCCATAAAGATTTAATTATAGTACGAGTATAAACATATATACTTTAAGAAGAAAACATCCGAGACTTTAACCGGATATAAGATATGGCTTTTGTCTTTCATGTATATCACAAAAAAGCCCCGATATCCCGGGGCTTTAAAAAATCTAAATAGCGTAATTACAAACTCAGCCACTTTGTACGCACGGCCAGTTGCTGTGCCGATGGGTTGTCAACAGATGCTACCTTATATTTCACCCTGTTGCTTTTCAACAGCGTTATTGGCAAGGTAACAGATTGCCCGTCGCGGTTAACGGTTACCTGTATTTTGTCGCCGGGTTTTTTGCCGGTTATCAGGTTGGAGCCGTCGGAGATTGGGTTGCCGTCAATGGCGGTTATTTCGTCGTTAACATTAATGCCGTCAATATAGCCTGCGGTACCGCGGGTTACACTGGTAACCATTACTTTTTTGGCTGCAGTTGTGCCGGTGGTAATGCCCAGGGCGGCATCATTGTTATCGGCCAGTTCATCAACTATTTTGTAGCCGGCATAACCCAGGTATTTGTTGTAGTCAACAGGATCAAGTCCATTTACATATTTTTTATAAAAGTCATCCAGCTTTTTGCCGGCAAACATTTCAAGCCCTTTTTTAAACTCGGCATCGGTATAGCCCCGTTTTTTGGTTTTGTAATAGGTTACATACATGTACTTCATTACCTCGTCAAGATTGTGCTTTTGGCCAGAGTTATTGATGATCTCCAAATCCAGCATCATGCCGATTATAGCGCCCTTGGTGTAATAAGAAATAGTGGTATTGTTTGAGTTTTCGTTGGGGCGATATCCTTTTATCCAGGCATCAAAACTCGATTCGGCTACGGTTTGCACGTTTTTGCCCGGCAGGTTTTCTAATTGGTTAAACTCGTTGGCTATCTGGTCCAGGTAGTTTTCGGGCGGATAAAGATTGGTACGCCGAACGGCTATCTCCTGGTAATATTCGGTAAAGCCCTCAGCAATCCAAAGGTTGGTGGTATAATTTTCGTTATCGTAATCAAACGGGCCTAATACTATCGGGCGCAAGCGCTTCACATTCCACAGGTGAAAGTGCTCGTGTGCTACCAGGCCCAAAAAACCCTGGTAGCCTTTTTCGCTGCCGTAATTATCGCGGCCAATGCCTAAAACAGTTGAGCCAAGATGTTCTATACCGCCTCCGCCACGTAAATGATTATGAATAATAAAAGTGTAATGTTTATTGGGGTTTTCGCCAAATATGGCCGCTTCCTGCTGAATAATAGCATGCATATCTTTTTTAATGCGCTCCTTATCGTAGTTGCCGCCACCGTACATACATACTTCATATTTAACACCGTCAACATCAAAGCCAAAAATGTCCTGGTTGCCTACTTCGATGGGTGAATCGAACAAAATATCAAAATTGGGCGAGTGGCGAACAAAAGGATTGCCGTTAACCATCTCCAAACTGGTTGAAACTTTAGCCCAGTCTTTAAATGGCGTAATGGTAATTGTGGAAGGCGAGTGCAGCATATTGGCGGGATAAATAAATATACCCGTTGTTGAAAGGAAAGCATGTGTTACATCAATATAGCTGGTACGTACCGATACCTCATTGGCGTAAACGCGGTATTTGATGGTAACAGCAGCTACTCCTTTTGTAGCAATACGCCAGGTGTTTTTATTGATTTTGGGCGAGGCTACTGTTTTACCATTGATGCTGGCACTAAAAGCCTCGATGTTTTTGGCAAACTCCCTAACCAGGTATGATCCAGGTGTCCAAACGGGCATTTTAAGATCGAGGGTATTTTGCTTAAGCCCGATGATATTCATCTCTATTTCGGCATAATGGGCCTGTGCTTCGGGGAAGGAAATAGTGTACGATATATTTGTTGCGGATTGCGCCTTACTGGCGTTTACATTCATAAAAAGTAAAATTAATGATACAGTCGCGGTCAGCTTAATTGGTTTCATGTGTGCAAGTTATAAAAATTATAGTTTTTTAAAATATTGGCCTTGTTTACACATGTAAAATGGTTGATACATGCAACTAATTAACAAAGTGGGTTACTATGTTTGCTGCCGCTTATTTAAAATGCTGCTGATAGAACCCATATCCCGGAAACTGATACGTTTAGGCAAGCTATACCTGAATGTACTGGCAAAGCATACCGCACACCTCGATGTCGCCAGATACCATTTTATTCTGTCGCTCATATACTATCACGATGGGCAGCTTACCCAGAACGCGCTGGCACAAATACTGGATAAAGACAAATCAGCAATGGTAAGTATTATTAACATGCTTACCGCAAAAGGCTTTGTTTACCGTGAAAGCAACCCGAATGACCGCCGGGAACATCTGCTCAGGGTTACCGAAAAGGCAAAGCTGGCCGTGCCGCAAATTGTAGAAACATTTGAGCATATCAATGCGGATATCACCAAAGGCATATCGGCACATGAAATGAAAATATTTGAAAACGTACTGCAAAAAATGCAGGTAAACATAAAGCCCTTTATAATCGCCCCCAATTTAAAGATCACAAAATGATTGTCGATTAAGTATGAAAACAAAATATATCATTTACACGGCGCTGGCCCTGCTGGTTGCTTATTTGGTTTACAATAAGTTCTTTAGCAAAAACGCCAAAGAAAGCGCGGCTGCACAAGCCGGCGGCAAAAGCGGCAAGAAAAAGAACGGCCCGGTAAATGTTAACATTATGATTGTGAAGGATACCGCCGTAAATAACATTATTGATGTAACCGGCAGTATTGATGCTAACGAGAAGGTGAGCCTGGTAAGCCAAACAGCAGGCAACATCACCGGGATTTACTTTAACGAGGGCAGCAAGGTGCAAAAAGGCCAGTTGCTTGTTAAAGTATATAATCAGGATTTGGAAGCTACATTGGCTCAAAACCAATACCAGGTAACGCTGGCCAAACAGGTGGAGTACCGTAATAAGGTATTACTGCAAAAGGAAGCCATAAGCCAGGAAGAATATGATACTTCGTTAACTTCGCTAAACTCGTTAAAAGCGGCTGCCGATGTAATTAAAGCACAAATATCCCGCACCGAAATCAGGGCGCCCTTTTCGGGCACTATCGGGTTGCGTAATGTAAGCCCCGGCAGCTATCTGTCGCCGGCATCGCCTATCGCTCAGTTGGTAAATATCGACCCGGCAAAAATTACCTTCTCGGTTCCCGAGCGATACCTGACCATACTTGGCGTGGGCAGCAAAATCAGGTTTAATACCGAAAGCTCAAGGGAAAACTTTATGGGAACGGTTTACGCCATAGAGCCATCTATCGATGTTAACTCGCGCACAATTACTGTGCGGGCCAAAGCGCCAAATCCCCAAGGCTTGTTAACCGCAGGCAGTTTTGCCAAAATTAATTTAACGCTCGACCAGATTCCCAAAACTATCCTGTTACCAACGGAGGCTGTTATACCCGATCTGAAAAGCAGCATTGTTTACGTTGCCCACAACGGGATTGCTGTTGCCCGGCCGGTAAAAACAGATTTGCGTACAGATACCAAAATTCAGGTGATTGACGGTTTAAAGCCTGGCGACAGCGTAGTGGTTTCGGGCTTGATACAGATGAGGGCAAAGGTTCCTTTAAAAATTATTAAAGTAATAAAGTAACGCCATGAGTTTATCCTCAGTAAGTATAAAAAGGCCGGTATTGGCAACAGTAATGTCGGTAGTTATTGTTGTGTTTGGCATTATCGGCTACAAGTTTTTAGGGGTGAGGGATTTCCCGTCGGTTGATCCGCCAATTATTTCGGTATCTACCAGTTACTCGGGAGCTAATGCCGATGTAATTGAATCGCAGATAACCGAGCCGCTGGAAAAATCCATCAACGGAGTGCCGGGTATCCGTAATATCTCATCAACAAGCTCGGTTGGATCAAGCAATATCACCGTAGAGTTTGACCTGGATGCCGATTTGGAAACAGCTGCTAATGACGTGCGCGATAAAGTTGCACAGGCACAGCGCCAGCTGCCCCAGGATATTAACGCCCCGCCGGTAGTAACCAAAGCCGATGCCAGCGCCGACCAGATTATCACCCTTACCGTGAGCAGCGACAAGCGTAACATTACCCAGCTGGATGATTATGCCGAAAACGTATTGCAGGAAGGTCTGCAAACTATACCGGGTGTAAGTACCATTAATATACAGGGCCAGCGACAATATGCTATGCGCTTATGGATAGATCCTAACAAACTATCGGCCCTTGGCCTTACGGCTACCGATATTGGCGCTGCACTGGCCAAAGAAAACGTGGAGCTGCCTGCAGGTAAAATTGAGGGAAATAACACCGAAGTAACCATCAGGGCGCTGGGCAAACTATCAACCGAAAAGGATTTTAACAATCTCATCATCCGTGCCGATAGCAGCCGGGTTATTCACCTGAGCGATATTGGCTACGCTGTTTTAGGATCGGCCAATGAGGAAACCATATTTAAGGAATCGGGCGTACCCATGGTGGGCCTGGCCATTGTACCACAGCCCGGAGCTAATTACGTGCAAATAGCCAAAGATTTTTATGTCAGGTTAAAACAAATCCAGAAAGATTTGCCGCCGGATATTAAAGTAAAAGTAGCGCTGGATAATACCCGGTTCATTAACCAATCAATCACCGAAGTTCAGGAAACACTCATCGTATCCTTTGTGCTGGTGGTTATTATTATTTACCTGTTCTTCCGCGATTGGCTTATCGCCTTTCGCCCGCTGATAGATATCCCGGTATCATTGATCGGGGCCTTTTTTATCATGTATGTGTTTGGCTTTTCTATCAATATTTTAACCCTGCTGGGCATTGTACTGGCAACGGGGCTGGTGGTTGATGATGGTATTGTGGTAACAGAAAACATTTACAAAAAAGTAGAGGCGGGTATGGCTATCCGCAAAGCGGCCTTTGAAGGATCGGCCGAAATTTTCTTCGCGGTTGTATCAACTTCGGTTACTTTGGCGGCCGTGTTTTTACCCATTGTTTTTTTGCAGGGCTTTACAGGCAGGCTGTTCCGCGAGTTTGCGGTTGTAGTTGCCGGGGCGGTTTTAATATCGGCCTTTGTGTCGCTATCGTTAACCCCTATGCTGAACGTGAAGCTTATTCGTAAGAACAATAAAAAGTCGAAGTTTTACGAAAGAACCGAACCGTTTTTTGTGAACATGACCACCTCCTATACCGAAACACTGGTTAAGTTTATGAAAGTGCGCTGGGTTTCGTTTGTGATTCTGGCGGTATCGTTGCTTATTATTGGGATACTGGTTAAAGTTATTCCATCTGAGCTGGCCCCGCTTGACGACAGAAGTTTATTGCGTTACAGCGTAACCGGATCAGAGGGCGCGACTTACGAGTACATGACCCGGTATATGGACAAGGTATCTAACATGGTGGCCGATTCGATACCGGAAGCCAATATTAACCTCGAGATCGTTTCGCCTTCATTCGGGGGCGGCGGGGCGGCAAACACCGGTTTCGGCCGTGTTGGTTTGGTGCCGCCCGATGAGCGTACCCGCACCCAGCAACAACTGGCCGACTGGATGAACAAAAAGCTGAGCAAAATGCCCGATGCCCGGGCCATTGTGGTGCAGGAGCAAACCATAAGCGGTGGCGGCAGCGGCGCGCGTACATCATTGCCGGTACAGTATGTTATACAAAACCAGGATTTTGAGAAGATAAGAAAAGTACTGCCAAAGTTTTTTGCCGAGGTTTCCCGCAGCCCGGTTTTCCAGGGAACGGATGTGAACCTTAAATTTACCAAACCCGAATTAAGGGTGGTTACTGATCGTGACAGGGCAAGAGATTTAGGTGTTTCTGTAGATGACATAGCGCAAACCCTGCAATTGTATTATAGCGCCGGCCGATTGGATTACTTCCTGATAAATGGAAAGCAATATCAGGTAATAGCCCAGGTTGACAGAGTCAACCGTGATCAGCCGCTTGATTTGAGATCAGTATATGTGCGCAGCACCAAAGGCAACCTGGTGCAATTGGATAACGTGGTAAAAACTACCGAAGGTGCCACACCGCCGGCTATATATCACTTTAACCGTTATAAATCGGCAACCATACAGGCCGGCTTAGCTCCGGGCAAAACAGTTGGCGATGGTATAGCCGAGATGGACCGGATCTCCAAAAGCCTACTCGACGAGACATTTAGTACGGCCCTTAGCGGCCCATCACGGGATTATGCCGAAGGATCATCAAATATCTTATTTGCTTTTGGCTTTGCCCTTTTACTGATATACCTGGTTTTGGCGGCCCAGTTTGAAAGCTTTATGGACCCTTTCATCGTGATGCTTACGGTGCCGTTGGCTATTTCGGGTGCGTTTTTATCGTTGTGGCTGTTTAATCAAACGCTGAATATTTTCAGCGAAATAGGTATCATTACCCTGGTAGGCCTGGTAACCAAAAACGGAATCCTGATTGTGGAGTTTGCCAACCAGCGCATGGAACATGGGGTGGCCAAGTACGAAGCCGCTATTGAGGCCGCTACTGCCCGCTTGCGGCCAATACTCATGACCAGTTTGGCCGTGGTATTAGGCTCGGTGCCAATCGCCTTCGCGTTGGGATCCGGCGCAAAAAGCAGGGTATCATTGGGTATTGTTATTATGGGTGGGATGTTATTTTCATTAGTATTAACGCTTTACATTATTCCCCTGATGTACGTGATTTTCGCATCAAAAACCCGCCACGACCCCGAAGAAGAGCCAGAGGAAGAAACCGGGTCAGAAAAAAAAGAAATGAAACTGATTGAAAATCTTTAACTGATATGATCATTAAAAAAACAGCTTTCCTGCTTTTTTGCTGCACCCTGCTGCGGCTGAACACCTGGGCGCAGGAAGCACCGCTGCTTACGTTAAAAGATGCGGTGGAAATAGCTTTAAAAAACAACTATAATATAAAGCTTTCGCAAAATAACAAAACCATTGCGGCCAACAATGTTACGCTTGGCAATGCAGGTGTTTTGCCAAAGGTTAACGGTAATTTTGCATCAACCAACAGCCGCTTAACTACCAAACAAACCCGCTCAGACGGATCGGTTAATAATATCCATAATGCCCCCAACACCGGCATTAACTACGGCGTTGCCCTTAACTGGACAATTTTTGACGGGTTTAATATGTTTGCCACTTATGATCAGTTAAAACAACTTGACCAGTTGGGTTCGCTGCGCTTGCAGGATACCATTCAGCGAACAGTAGCCAATGTGATAACTACCTATTATGACCTCATTAGCCAAAACGAACAGATAAAAGCCCTGAAAGGCGCTATAGATATTTCGCGCACACAGCTGCGGTATGCCAATGATAAATTTCATGTTGGCCGGGCCTCAAAGCTTGATGTTTTAAACGCCCAGGTAAATTTAAATACAGATACCGCCAACCTGGTTACCCAATACCAGGGTTTAAAAACAAGTAAAATCCAGCTTAACCAGATCCTCATCCGCGATTTGCAAACGGATTTTTCAGTTGCCGATACCATTGTGGTTGATGACAAATTGTTACTGGGCAATATTTTAAGCAGTGCGCAATCGCAAAACCCAACCATATTATCAACCCAGATAAACCGCCGCCTGGCCGAAATTAATCTTAAGCAGGTAAAATCAACCCGCTACCCTCAGGTGGCCGTAACAACGGGATACACTTTTAGCGACAATAAAACACCGGCTGGCTTTACCCTGGCGCAAAATCAACATGGTTTAAACTATGGCCTTACAGCAACCATCAACATATTTGACGGGTTTAACCAAACCCGTAAGGAACGGAACGCAAGGATTCAGATAGATAATGCAAACATCAGCGCCAAACAGGTACAGCTCAATATCGAGGCCCAGATAAATAGTTTATATGCTTCATATCTTTCGGGCCTCGATTTGATAGCCTTAGGCCAGGCAAATGTGGTGATAGCAAAGAAAAACCTTGATATATCGCTTGAGAAGTATAAGCTCGGCAATATTACAGCGCTCGAAATCCGGGAGGCGCAACGCAATTATCTTGCTGCTCAATCAACTTTTTTTGCTGCCCAGTATCAATCAAAACAAGCAGAAATCACCTTAAAACAGATAACAAGCAGCATAAATATTCAATAACGGGATTATTTTATTTTGAATATAAAAACACATATATTTGAAAATATGTCCAATCCCTACAAAACCTGCTTGTTGATTGATGATAACTACATCGACAACTTTGTTACGCGCAAGGTTTTGGAAGCCAGTAACTTTGCCGAAACGATAGTTGTGCGCCAATCGCCAACGGAAGCAATTGATTCCCTGCGGTTTGGAATTGTTAAGCCGGATGTGATTTTCCTTGATATCCGGATGCCTACCATGAGCGGGTTTGAGTTTTTACAGGAGTTTGATTTGCTGGATATTGATAAAAAAAACATCAAAATATTTATGCTTTCGTCGTCCCTTGATCCTGTTGATATGAAACAATCGGCAAATAATAAATATATTACCCAGTTTATCCATAAGCCATTAACCTTAAAGGCCCTCGAAGAACTTAGTGCATGATTTTAGTAGCCGATAGCGGATCGTCAAAAACAGACTGGTTACTACACATTCCTGACCAGCAACGGGTATCATTTAAAACAGCAGGACTAAACCCATACTTTTTAGGCGAAAAAGAAATAGCCAAAATAATTGCCGACCAGGCGCCCGCGATGCTGGCATATGGCGACGCAATTGAAGAGATTTATTTTTTTGGCGCGGGCTGTTCCAGCCCGGATAGGCACGAGATTGTTTCCAATGCCATCAGTCAGCATTTTCCTAAGGCTTACATATGTGTGGATAGCGATCTTTTGGGCTGCGCCTACGCTACCTGTGGATATGAAAAAGGGATTTGTTGCGTAATGGGTACCGGGTCAAATATCTCGTTTTTTGATGGGGAAGAGATTTTTGAAGGGCAGCACGGCTTAGGCTATGTGTTAGGCGATGAGGGATCGGGTACCTGGTTTGGCAAAACGTTGATTACCGATTTTTTGTATGGCCGCATGCCTGCCGAAATTAACGGAAAATTCGAAAATTCCTATCACCTTAATAAAGATATCGTTATTAAAAACGTATATCAAAAGCCCAACGGCAATACCTACCTGGCTTCATTTTCAAAATTTGTAAGCGAGATAAAAGCAACCGCGTATGGCCAGGAGATATTGGAGCGGGGCCTGCTGGAGTTTATACAAACCAATATCAAATCGTACCCCGAATACCACAAATACAAATGCCACTTTGTGGGCTCGATAGCTTTCTTTTTTAAAGACGAACTTGCCGCGCTATGCCATTCGCAAGGCGTAAAAACCGGCAAAATTATCAAGCAGCCAATTAACGACCTGATGGCCTTTATTTTGAAAAGGAACGAAGGGTAGTTGGACATTCAGGATTGCAGGCCAATTTTCGAAGTGTGCGGGCCTGTCACCCTGAGCCTGTCGAAGGGTCGCGCGGAGAGGCCTTTGCCCACTATGGTTCGACAAGCTCACCATGACAGCCCTTTTACGATGTCATTCCCCTTTAAAATCCGGGAATTTTGCAATTCGTAACAATGTTTTTTTTAACGACGGCTACCTAATCCCGTATCTATCCCTAAAAATATTCAAATGATGCAGCTCGTGCCCGGCCAGCATATATATAAAAGCCCGTACGGTAAAACGGCTACTGCTGGCAATGCCATCGCGTAATAGCTGCTCATCACTAAAACCTTTAATCATGTAAATATTTGACAGGCGCGTGGCCTTAAATTCCTCGGCCAGGTTTTTAATACTAATGTTGCTTACATCATTATTAGTTACATAAATGTCCTGGTCAAAACCAGGCAGTTCAATGTGGTTTCGCGAAAAAACCATGGCACGGTAGGCAAATGTGCGCTCGGTATCAATCATGTGCCCAAGCGCCTGTTTAACCGTCCATTTGCCGGGGGCATAGGCATAAACGCCTTGTTCCTCGGTAAGGCTGCTGAATAACAGGTAGCTTGATGCCATCAGCTGTTCCAACTTTTCAATCACATTTTCATCGGGTACAAGCCCTACGTAACCGGCCGCGAATGGCGAATATTCATCACTGTTTGGTCTGCTTATCATTGCGAGTGTTTTTTAATACAATCCTAAAAGTTGTGCCCTTGCCCAGTTCCGAGTCTTTTACAAATATTTGCCCGTTATGATAGTTATCTATCATCCTTTTGGTGAGCGACAGGCCCAGCCCCCAGCCGCGCTTGCGGGTGGTATAGCCAGGCTGAAATACGGTATCAAATTTAGAGCGGGGAATACCTTTACCGGTATCGGTTACATCAATAAATACCTGGTTTTTTACTTTGTTGCCACTAATCTCAACCTTAATGCTGCCTTTGCCGTCAATGGCATTAACAGCGTTTTTTAGCAGGTTTTCAATTACCCAGTCAAACAACGGAATGTTAAGACCCGCTTTCAGGTGGGGGTTGCCGCTCATTTCAAAAGTAATGTTTTTGCTTACGCGGACTTTAAAATAATCAACAAAGTCTTTAACCACGGCATAAACGCCATGCTCTTCCAACACAGGCTTTGAGCCGATTTTTGAAAAACGGTCGGCAACAATTTCCAGCCGTTTTACGTCGTTTTCCATTTCGGCAACCAACACATCATCTTCGGCGTTAAACTTCTCCTTCATCAGCTCAATCCAGGCCATCAGTGATGATATGGGCGTACCCAGCTGGTGGGCCGTCTCTTTGGCCAATCCCACCCAAACCTGGTCCTGCTCCGATTTGCGCGACGAACTGAATGCCGTATAAGCCATTAGCAAAAACACCGCGATAACAGACAACTGTACATATGGAAAAATTTTGAGCTGCGTTAACAGCGGCGAATCTTTATAATAAACAAAGTTTTCTTCGCCCAATATTTGCAGCCTGATAGGTTCATGCTGCCCTTTCATATATTGCAGCTCATCCTTAAAATACCGAAGGTCGTATTTTTTACCTGGCGAAGGCAAATCGATATAAGTTTTGGTGGTATCCAACCCGCGGGATAAACGGATATCTCCTTTGGCGTCGGTAACAATGGCCGGCACCACCAGGCTATCGCGAACGGCAATGGTGTATTTTAAAAAATCATTGTCGTCGGAGTTCAGGATCTGGCGCATGCTCATGGCCCAAACCTGCGCACGGGTACGTTCAGACCGGGCTATGTTTTTAACCAGGTAACTGGTGTAAAATAACGAACCGCTGGCAATAACAGTCGCAAACGCGAGCAGTAAATACTTCCACTTTTTTTTTTGCTGATACGGGTTCATACTGGCCACGGTTCAAATAACGGGATTTTTTTAGATTTCAGATATGCAAATGTGCACATGGGGGCGCATTTTTTATTCATTTTCATGTTTGTCATCTTGCAACAACGGCAAAAGACATCTGCACATCTGAAATCTGGAATTTGCACATCTAAAATAACCTTATCTTTGCCCAACTATGACCGATAAAAAAGTAAGAGTACGTTTTGCCCCGAGCCCTACAGGTGGTTTGCACCTGGGTGGTGTACGCACTGTGTTGTTTAATTATTTGTTTGCCAAAAAACATCATGGCGATTTTGTTTTGAGAATTGAAGATACCGACCAAACCCGTTATGTGGAAGGTGCCGAAGAATATATTTTAGACTGCCTTAAATGGTGTGGCCTGCATCCTGACGAAAGTCCGGTTGCTGGCGGCCATTACGCCCCTTATCGCCAAAGCGAACGCAAAGCCATTTACCGTGAATATGCCGAACGGCTGGTAATGCAGGGCCATGCTTATTATGCCTTTGATACTGCCGAAGAGCTGGACAAAAACCGCAAGGAGATCCCCAACTTTCAGTACGGGCAGGCATACCGAAGTACATTACGAAATTCGGTATCGTTGCCACAACACGAGGTTGATGCGCTGTTAGATGCGCATACCCCGCATGTTATCCGCATAAAAATGCCGGCCGATGAAACGGTAAGCTTTACCGATATGATTCGCGGACATGTAAGCTTTGAAACCAACCTGGTTGATGATAAGGTATTGCTGAAAGCCGATGGTATGCCAACCTACCACCTTGCAGTTGTGGTTGATGATTACCTGATGAAAATTTCGCACGCTTTCCGCGGCGAAGAGTGGCTGCCATCTGCGCCGGTGCATTTGCTGCTTTGGGAGTATTTAGGCTGGAAAGCCGATATGCCGCAATGGGCGCATTTACCGCTGATATTGAAACCGGATGGCCACGGCAAGCTAAGTAAGCGAGATGGGGCCCGCCTTGGTTTCCCGGTATATGCCATGAGTTGGTTTGATGCCAAAACAGGCGAATTAACACCCGGCTTTAGGGAGCTTGGCTTTTTGCCCGAAGCATTTTTAAACCTGCTGGCTACCCTTGGCTGGAACGATGGTACCGGCCAGGAACTATTTACGCTGGATGAACTGGTAGAAAAGTTTTCGATAGAACGTGTGAGCAAAGCCGGCGCTAAGTTTGATTTTGAAAAGGCCAAATGGTTCAATGCCGAGTGGATAAAACGGTCGGAAGTTGGCAGTTTAAAGTTGGCAGTAAGCAAGGTTTTGGAGGAGAAGGGTATAGTTGTTTCCGATGACGCTAAGCTGGAAACAGTAATTAACCTTGTAAAAGACCGTTGTGTGGTATTGCCTGATTTTTACCTGCAGGCAGGATACTTTTTTGAGCAGCCGAAAGAATATGACCTTAATGCTGTGAAGCCGAAATGGACAGATGCCAAAACGGTTTTTTTTAATGCGCTTATTACTCTATTAACGCCAGAGGCCAGCATAGATGCCCTCGAACTCGAAATTAAATTTAAGGCCCTTGCTGAAGAAAAGGCGCTGAAAGTTGGCGATGTAATGCTCCCGTTCCGCATTATGCTTGTTGGCGGCAAGTTTGGCCCGCACGTGTTTGATATAGCCGCTTTGCTGGGCAAGGCCGAAACCATTAGCAGGATTGAGAAGGCGTTGGAGGCATTTTCCGGGTAGGGAGCTTTCCAGATTAAGGCGGGTTGTCGAGTAACTACCTGAGGTGCTGGAAAAAACAGTAATAACATGGCTGCAAATGGGGTTGTGACAAATTCAAACCCGTCCCTTATCCTTTTAGCTTCTTTCGGCTCAAGAGCCTCATATAACGCTGCTGGCTTATGTGTGCCCAGATTATCCATTACCAAGGTTATTTTAGTAGCATCTTTATAACAATTGTCTGCTATTTGTTTGATGAATTTTGCCCGGTCGGTTTTTGTTTTCCGTTCCGTCACCTCCACATATCTTTTCCCGTTCAATGGCTCGGATGCCAAAAATATGTTGGCCACCCCACACCGCGCGTATTCAAAATCTTCCCGGGCATCTTGCCCAGGTTTCATTGGCATGGGTAACCGTGTTTCTGCAATCATTTGCTTTGGCGACTCGTCCATGCAAACTAATGGCAAATCCTGGTTATAAGAACGTTTGTACACATCCAGCAAGTGCTCCATATTGGCCACAAAATCACTGCTTTGGTGCGGTGGGATTACCCACCCCTTTATTTTCCACGGCTTTAACTCGTTTTTTTTAATACCTTTCTTATCGTTTCATAAGAAATATCTTCAACGTATTTCAACTCCACCATTTTATCTGCCAATAACCGGAGCGACCATTTTGAAAAACCCTCTGGCGCCTTGCCACAACTTAACGCTATTAAATGTGCCTCGACTTCCCCATCTATTTTTTTGACTTTTGTATTAATAATTGGCTTACGTTCCAGGCAAGCTTCAAAGCCGTCTTCGACAAAACGCTGTTTAACCCGGTCTATCATCCGCATACTCACTTTTAACACGCGGCTGACTTCTTCGTTGATGATCTTTTCCCCAAGGCCACTTTCATCGCTATTCAACAAAATATATGCATTTCGGTATTGTTGGGCCGCATGGGACCCCTTGCTAATTATCGAAGTTAGCTGCCCGCGCTCCTCTTTTGTTAATGTTACCCTATATTTTATCATATCCATTTTGGATGATAAAGACAAAATACTTATACGACAATATCAAATTGACACGATGCAGGTTTGCTGATTGATAAACTCATCGAAGATGCTACTGCTTTCACCCGTTTTATCAGGCTGGGTTCCATTTACCGTAAAGACTACGGATGGCTCCAGAATAAGCATAGGGCCTTGACCAGCTTTTGCCAGCCGAATATACCAGTACGCTTGTATTCTGGATACACCATACTGTTTTATTAAAGCTTCCAAAATCTCCAACGGCGGTGTCCCCCTTTTCAATAGCATATAAGCATAATTGACTCTTTGTGCCAATTCCATTTGCCGCGCTCTTTTCATTTATAATAAAAATAATGCTTTTTGTGATATAAACATAATTTAATATTTACCTCTTTTTATCGGAAAATCTCTAATAAAATCAATGTTTGTTAGTGTGTACGTGGAGCGATGGGGCTGCCTTGCGGTGTCCCTTCGGTTCGCTGGCTTAAAACTCCATTTTCCATTATGTCGCTTGTCAGGTAGATCCTGATCAGTTTCAGCGTTGGCTTGTCCATTACTGTCCGGCTCAATATGCTCATCAGACGGTCGTGGTTTACCTTATCGAAGAATTTCTCTAAATATAGTTCCACTATCCAGTCTTTGCCCGCTTTGATGTAAACTTGCGCCTGCATTACTGCCTGGTGTGCCCGCTTATTCGGACGGAAGCCGTAGCTGTGTTTTGAAAATTGCTCCTCATACTTCGGCGTTAACCATTGTCTTATGGCTTGTTGAACAAGCCTGTCCAACACCGTCGGGATACCCAACATTCTTTTTCCTCCGTTCGGTTTGGGTATTTCTACTTTCCGAACGGGGCTTGGCTTATAACTGCCGCTTAGTATATCTGCACACAAACTTTGCCAGTTCTCGTTCAGGTATGCCCGAAGATCTTCCGTCTGCATACCATCTACGCCACCTGTCCCCTTGTTCCGCATTACCTGCTTAAGGGCCTTTTCAATGTTACGTCTGTCTAATACTTGTTCCAGCATACTGCCTTTTTTTCTGCACAGGACGGTCTCTTTAGTTCTTGCATCTCCGGCACAGCTCCTCTTGTCTTTACTTTCGGTTTCCAACCTATTCTCATGCAAGTAGTTCTCTTAAGTGGTTCGGCTGTTTATCTCCTTTCGATAAATTGCTATAGCCTTCGTCTTATTCTAACATTCAGTCCTTCAACGTTCGTGAGACCTTCTCCGGTTTTTTCGGAGCTCGTTACCCGTCTACTACGACCTCGGCTGACTTCTGTTAATACCCGATGCCATCACTGGCAACAGTTTGCCGCTTTGCTGTTTGCGCGCAACATCGCCATTTTTAATAACAGATCTCCCAGGGTAAGAACATTCGCTTTCAGTTCATCTAACCGCTGCATCTACGTAGTTACATTTCCTACGGTATCGGGCTTTTGTTTCTGTTGCAACATCACCCATGTAACCTTGCCTTATATGCAGTTTCTGTTCGTCCGTCCAAACTTTCGCCGCCAGCTTCTTTCAGATTCGCAGTCGCCCACGATACCTTTGCTCTTGGCTAATACTTCCCACTGTATAGGCGTATTCGGGACTTTCACCCTATAGCAAATTTGTCTACATAAACGGATCTTGCCCGCTCCTTTCAGTCGGGGGATGACCGCCGCGAAACTTGGCGGTCATAGGATTTAAAGGGATGATTATGGCCAGGCCAAAGACTGAAAACAGGGAGCAACTTTATACGAAGGTGGTGCGAACAAGGGTAACAAAAGCGACCTATGAACGAATGGAAAAACTATTGACCGGCAGCAATTGCAGGTCTATCGGCGAAGTAGCGCGAAAGATTCTTTCCAAAGAAAAGATACTATGCTTATATAAGGATATAACAATGAACGGGACAATGGAAGAATTGACCCGTATCCGAAAGGAACTTAAAGCCATCGGCATCAATATCAATCAACTCACCAGGGGATTTAACAGTTCCCGGAATGAACCCGGCAAAGTTTTCTATGCGCAGAAAGCCATTGAGCGATCAAAGGACATTGATGCAAAGATCGACCGCCTGATGATTTTGGTTACCTCACTCACTCAAAAATGGTTGCAAGAATAAAAAGCGGTAAAAGCATCCGGGGATTGCTGAACTATAACGAGAACAAAGTTACAGCAGGGTCGGCGCAACTCATTATGGCCAGCCTATTCGGTACGGAACTGGAAAACCTAAAGTTTTCTGACAAGTTTAACCGCTTCCAGCACTTAACTGAACTCAACGACCGGGTTAAAACCAATTCGGTACACATCATGCTCAATTTTGATGAAAACGAAAAGCCGGATGCCCTTACCATGCAACAGATCGCGGCGGCCTATATGGACAAGATCGGTTTTGGCGACCAGCCTTATTTAGTTTACAATCACAACGATGCCGCACACGCGCATATTCATATCGTGACGACCAATATCGAAGCAGATGGCAACCGGATCAGTTTGTACAACATTGGTAAAACCCTTTCGGAAACCGCGCGGAAAGAACTGGAGATAGAATTTGGATTGGTTAAAGCTGATAGCAAAGCGATAAACCAGGTTAACCGCATCAAACCCGTAACACCTGAAAAGGTGGTTTATGGCAAGACACCCACCAAACGGGCAATTACCAATGTGGTGAGCGCCGTAGTCAGCCAATATAAATTCACGTCATTGCCTGAATTTAATGCTGTTCTAAAACAATTCAATGTTGTTGCCGACCGTGGCAAAGAGGGCACATTAATGTTTGAAAAGAAAGGGCTGATCTATTCGATACTGGATGAAAAAGGCAACAAAATCGGGATACCATTTAAAGCCAGCAGCCTGAATGATAAACCTACACTCAAAAATCTGGAAGCCAGGTTTGCACAGAATGAAGAAAAACGCAAACCATTTAAGGAGAACCTGAAAGGCAGGATTGAAAAAGTATTCGGAAACTATATGAGGATCACTAAAGATACCTTTATTAATGAGCTGCAAAAACAAAATATCCAGGCTGTATTCCGGCAGAATGAACAAGGAATAACTTACGGGGTAACATTTATAGACAACTATAATAAAACCGTTTTCAACGGCAGCGACTTGGGCAAAGCGTACACTGCCAAAGGATTAAATGAAAAATTTGGCACTATTGATCAGCCTGTCAAACAAAAGCAGGATAGCTATAGCAGAACAGCGCAACCCAACCCAACCTATCTGCCAAACACACCAAAGACAGATTATTTAAAATCCGACGAACTTACAGATCAATACCTGCAACCGTCGGCATTTGACAAACTGCTTAATAACCTGATGGGTAAAGGTGGTAACGAGCGGTGCGCCGCTCGTTACCCGCAAAAAGAAGAAGAAGAAACAGGAACGGGGTAAGGGATTATAACACCATAACAATTTTAAAGGAGGACATTATTATGAATACCGGGGAAGATACACAAGGACTACGCAAGATCATTGATTTTACAAGGCTGATCAGTATTTTTATATTATCGACACATTTTTATATCGCTTGCTTTACCGCATTTCAGCAATGGCATTTCACCGCAGATATTACTACACACATCATTAGCAATATCACCAAGACAGGTTTATTCAATAATATCTGGAAACCCAAGCTGGCCGCTCTATTAATGTTATGCGTTTCCTTAGTAGGTGCCAAAGGCAGAAAGGACGAGAAGATAGACAAAAGGGTGATTGCCGCTTATTCACTTAGCGGGCTGCTGTTCTATTTCGTTAGCCAACTTGCTTTCTACCTGTCCGCGCCTGCAACCATTATAACGTTTACCTATATAGCGGTTACTGCTATCGGATACCTGTTGATATTGACCGGCGGTACTTTATTGTCGCGGCTCATCAAAGTGGCACTAACCAACGATATATTCAATACCGACAACGAAACCTTTCCCCAGGAAGAAAGGCTGCTGGAAAACGAATATTCGGTTAACCTGCCCGCTATTTATAACCTGAAAGGCAAACCACATAAAAGCTGGGTGAACTTTATAAACCCGTTTAGGGGGCTATTGGTAATCGGCACACCTGGCGCAGGTAAATCATACTTTGTTATCAGGCATGTCATTACCCAGCATATCAAAAAGGGGTTTACGATGTTCCTTTATGATTTCAAATTCGACGACCTGACTAAGATCGCTTACAATACACTCATTAATAACCCTGGCGCTTACAAAGTTAAGCCCAAATTCTACGTCATCAACTTTGACGATTTAAGCCATACACACCGATGTAACCCGCTCGATCCGCAAAGCATGAACGATATTACAGATGCGACCGAAGCGGCCAGGACGATCATGTTGGGCTTAAACCGGGATTGGATCAAAGAACAGGGCGATTTCTTTGTGGAAAGCCCGATAAACTTTTTAACAGGTATTATCTGGTATTTGCGCAGGTATAAAGATGGCCGGTATTGTACACTGCCGCATGTCATCGAACTGATGCAGGCAGATTATGACCCGCTGTTTGCGGTATTGCAGGAAGAAGAAGAAGAAATAAAGGTATTGATCAATCCTTTTGTATCTGCCTTTAAGAATGGGGCAAAAGAACAGTTGGAAGGACAGATTGCCAGTGCGAAGATTAGCCTGGCCCGCTTGTCATCACCGCAGCTTTATTATGTGCTGTCGGGTAATGATTTTACATTAGATATCAATAACCCCGGTGAGCCGAAAATTGTGTGCATGGGTAACAACCCGCAGAAAACACAGATCTATGGGGCAATACTCTCCTTGTACGTGAACCGGCTGTTGAAGCTCACGAATAAAAAGCACATGCTGAAAAGCAGTTTAGTGTTCGATGAATTTTCATCGATTTTTGTAAATGGCATAGATTCCCATATCGCGGTCGCACGAGGGTATCGCGCAGCTACCACGCTTAGTTTACAGGATTTGAGCCAGTTAAAGAAAGATTACGGGCATGACCAGGCCGAGGTGATTATGAATATTGTCGGTAATGTGATCAGTGGGCAGGTAAGCGGAGATACAGCCAAGCAGTTATCCGAACGTTTTGGTAAGATCATGCAGGACAGGACGAGTATAAGTATCACCAGCGAGGATACCTCCACCAGTAAGTCCAAACAGTTGGATTACGCCATCCCTGTTTCAAAGATCGCTACATTATCATCGGGTGCTTTTGTGGGCATGGTAGCCGATGACCCGGACAATAAAATCAATCTTAAAATTTTTCATAACGAAATACAGAACGATCACGAGGCGATTAAGCGGGAGGAAGACAATTACAAGCCTATCCCGGTAATCAAAAACATATCAGCAACGGAAATTCAGGAAACGTATTCCAGGATTAAGGAGGATATTAATAACCTGTTCTTTGTGGAGCTGGCTATGATTAAGGCAAGGAACGAGGCTGAGGCCGGGATAGCAGGAAATTCCGTTATACAACAGGTTGATAAAGTTTTAAATGGAAAAATAGAGAAGAGAAGTAGTCACCAATCAATTTCTATGTAAGACAAAAACTTCATTATGATAACAATCTGATAAATTATATTTAATATTGGTGTGTCTTTTTTGTAAATTTAAGGTAGAGAAAAAAGGAGATATGGCCATTAAACCAATTCTTAATGAAAGCGAATTACTGGCAAAAATAGCGGAGGGGGATCAACGTGCGTTTTCCGAAGTATTTCATTGGTACTATGCTCCGCTTGGGCAAGCCATCATTAAAATTACCGAATCACAAACCTTAACTCAGGAAATCGTACAGGATTCCTTTGTTAAGATCTGGCTTAAAAGAGAAGATTTAACTACAATCGACAATTTCAGCAACTACCTGTTTATTGTTTGCCGTAATCATGCCTTTACCACGATTAAGAAACTGGCTAAAGATCGAAAACTACAGCCGGCAATCGAGCGGCACCTGCAATGGGAATCTGAACTTGCTGATCTTGAAAATCCTTCTGATGACTACAGGAATTTGCTTGAACAAGCAGTTGCTAAACTTCCGACTCAGCAGCAAAATATCTATAAACTGAGCAGGTATCAGCATTTAAAGTACGAAGAGATTGCCAAGAAATTGGGCTTGTCACCAGAAACAGTTAAAACCCAGATTTACAATGCGGTAAAGTTTATCCGTAAGGACCTGGCCACAAACATTTCGCCAAGCATCTTGCTTATCCTTACTACGGCGTTAACGCTGAATTCATAAGAATTTAATCTTATTTTAATTTCATCTACTACCTTTTGCATTCCTCTGCACTCTTTAGGGGAAATGGACAGATTTAATTACTTATTCGATCGCTACATCAACAAAACCGCAACTCCGTCCGAGCGATGGGAGTTTCAGGAGATACTTCAAAGTGAAGTTTACGATGTACAGCTAAAGGAGTTACTGGATCTTTATTTTGCTAATTTTGAACCCGCTGAATTTGATTATTTCAACTCATCAGCTCAACAAACGCTTGATGCGATTCTCAGCGAACGTACAACTTTACATAAAGTAAAATCTTCAACAGGCATCAGGAAACTGTGGACACGCATCGCTGCTGCTGCTGCAATTATTCTCATTACAAGTGCCGGCCTTTTCTATTATACCCACAAGTCCGATACTAACCAGCAAGCCAACCTAGTTAAACAGGACATTAAGCCGGGCGGCAATAAAGCGTATCTGACTTTGGCCAATGGAAGCCGCATTGTCTTAACCAATACAAAGAATGGGCAACTGGCGAAGCAAACCGGAAGTACGATCACAAAAATGGCCAATGGGCTGTTAGTTTATTCCATTGAGAATACGAAGCATAGCAACTCCGCAACTAATGAATATAACACTATAGAAACGCCAAAAGGGGGACAATACCAGGTAAAGTTGCCCGACGGTACGGAAGTTTGGTTAAACGCCGCCTCATCTTTAAAATACCCGGCATCATTTGCTTTTTTAAAGGATCGCCAGGTCGAGCTGACAGGTGAGGCTTATTTCGAAGTTGCAAAAGATAAGGCGCATCCCTTTGTAGTAAAAACGGATAAAGAACATGTGGAGGTTTTGGGTACTCATTTTAATATCAATAGCTATTTGGATGAACCAAGTAATACAACCACTCTGCTGGAAGGCAGTGTGAAAGTCTCGCTGTTAGCGCCAACAAATAACAGGGAGGCCACAACTGTTAAAACCCTGATGCCCGGTCAACAGGCTAAGTTAAATGGCTCAAAAATACAGGTGACAGAGGTAAATGCAGAAAATGCTATTGCCTGGAAAAATGGAGAGTTTTCGTTTAATGATGAACCATTGCAATGCATCATGAGGAAAATAGCCCGCTGGTATGATGTTGAAGTTATCTATCAGGATATAGATCCCAATAAGCCTTTTGGTGGAACAGTTTCAAGGTTTGAGAACATCTCAAAAGTACTTGAAAAACTGGAATTGACCGGAAGTGTGAAATTTAAAATAACAGGTAAAAAAATAATAGTGAGTAAATGATCTGAAGGTATAAAAACAGAATTAATATAAATCAACAATCAAAACCACAACTAAACAAATGAACAAGCTAGAAAACAGTCCTTAGACCTCAGTATAATGATATGGCAGATCAACTATAAATGGACCCCGGATTGCAACCGGGGCCCATTTGTACTTGTCATCATCAACATTGATTAAAATCAACAATTTCATGAACCGGTGAAGTGTCTCGTCTTGGAAAACTGGCACGACACCATCTAACAGGCGATCAAATGTATAAAAAATATACTAAAATAACTTGCAGCCATCCCAGTTGCTGCGCTAAACCGCTATTAAATATGAAGTTAACCACTATCATATTAATTTCTGCACTGTTACAGGTTAGCACAACCACATTTGCACAGAAAGTGACACTGAAATATAATAATGTCAGCCTCAAAGTAGTATTTGATGAGATCAAAAAGCAAACGGGCTACAATGTGGTTTGGGATTCAGAGCTTTTAAAAGGGACAAAACCTGTAGCTGCAATATTTGTAGATACCGAATTGAAAAAAATTCTTGATGCGATCCTGCCGCAGCAAAATCTGGACTATACCATTACCGATAAAACCATCGTCATTAGGAAGAAGGAAAGCTCTGTGCGGGATATAATCAAGCCTTTAATATCTGTCCCTTATAAAATCAGGGGATTAGTGCTTACCAAAACGGGGGAACCATTGGTTGGTGTTACCGTAAGGATTAAAGGGACAAGCACATTTGCGGTAACAAATGAGGTTGGAGGATTTTATGTCAACATTAGCGGTGAAGAGGCTACCCTGATCATTTCTTATGTAGGCTATGAAAAGAAGGAAATACCTGTAAACTCATCTTCTGATCAACTGACGATCAGGATGGTCCCATTAGATTCCAAACTCGACGAGGTGCAGGTGATGGCCTACGGCACCACCACCAAAAGGTTAAATACAGGTTCGATAAGTAGTCTTACAGCCAAAGATATCGAAAAGCAACCGGTATTAAATCCTTTACAGGCACTTGAAGGTAGGTTGCCTGGGGTTTTTATTTCGCAAAATAGCGGAATCTCCGGATCAAATTACAGGATCCAGATTGCAGGGCAAAACAGTTTAAGAAACACTTCTACAGATAACGGGAACCTTCCGCTGTTTGTAATTGATGGTGTACCCTTTATTTCATCCTCTCTAAGTACTAACGCGCTGGCGCCGTATTCTAATGACTCTTTTCTTGCCAGCAATGGTGCCAGTCCGTTGAACAGTATAAACCCGCAGGATATAGCGTCTATAGATATATTAAAGGATGCAGATGCTACGGCTATTTATGGAAGCCGTGGTGCCAATGGCGTAATTTTAATAACCACTAAAAAAGGTAAGGCCGGAGAAGTTAAGATAGATGCCAACGTTTATTCGGGCGCCGGAAAAGTTACGCGAAAAATGGATATGCTTAATCTTGATCAGTATCTGACCATGCGTAACGAAGCTTTAAAAAATCAGGGTATTGCCATGCCTGCAACTACTGATTATGACATCAATGGAGTGTGGGATAAAACCCGTTATACAGACTGGCAAAAGGAATTATTGGGAGGCACTGCACACATGAACGACGCACAGCTAACTGCTGCAGGAGGTAATATAAACACACAATTTCGCCTTAGCGGTGCCTTTCATAACGAAACTTCTGTTTTTCCGGGTTTCAATACAACGAATAGGGCAACTTTTGGTAGTAACATTACCACCCAATCTTCCAATAACAAGTTCAAAGCAAATATTGGTATTAATTATGCATACAGCCAGCAGAACTTGGCAGGCTTTGATTTAACAAATTCTGCATTAACACTTGCTCCAGATGCGCCCGCTTTGTATGGTGCCGCAGGCAACCTAAACTGGGAGAACAACACCTTTACCAACCCACTCAGTTCAACACAAACGCCCTATACCGGTGAAACCTTGAACCTCATTGCCAGTAGCAGTCTAAGTTACCGCTTGCTCGAAGATTTAACCCTATCTGCTAGTTTAGGTTATACCAATACCCGCGTTGATGAAATTAAAAAAATCTACAAAACTTCTGTTAGGCCTTCACAGCAAGCCGCAAAGCCATTGATGTCAAATTTTGGGAACAATTCAAATGTTTCCTGGATCATAGAACCACAACTGAATTATGACAAAACATTTGGTAAAAGCCATTTGCATGTACTTGCCGGTGTAAGTGCACAAGACCAGGTAACCGATTTTCAAACTACACAAGCCTTTAATTTTATCAGTATCGACCAAATGGAAAATCCGGGAGCGGCACCGTCCAATAACGTAACGGTTACCCGTAATTATGCTGATTATAAATTTGGCTCCGTATTTGGCAGGTTTACCTATGATTGGGAACAGAAATACCTGATCAATATTTCTGCACGACGTGACGGATCGAGCAGGTTTGGTTCGAACAGGCAATTTGCCAATTTTGGTGCAATTGGTGCAGCCTGGATCTTCTCTAGCGAAAAGTTTATAAAGGATGCACTTCCGTTTTTAAGCTTCGGTAAGTTTCGTGGCAGCTATGGCACAACAGGTAGTGACCAGATTGGTAATTATCAGTTCCTGGACGATTATGCGATTTCAGGGCAATATGATCTGGTTCGTGGTTTGGTACCCATCCGTTTATATAACCCCGATTTTCAGTGGGAAGTAAACAAAAAGATGGAAGTTGCCCTCGAAACTGGCTTCGCCCATGACCGTATACTAGCTACTTTTTCTTATTTCCGCAACCGTTCTTCCGATCAGTTGGTATCTTATCCTTTGGCTCCTACCACAGGTTTTCCAGGTATCCTTATTAACCTGCCTGCTATGGTACAAAATACCGGGTTAACGATGGAGCTGAACACGATTAATATTAAAGGAAAAGACTTTAGATGGTCAAGTAATTTTAACTTAACCGTGCCTAAAAATAAACTGATCTCGTTTCCTAACCTGGCCGGATCAAGCTATTATACCAAATACGTTGTTGGACAACCGTTAACTATCCAGAAATCTTATACTGTGAGCGGTGTAAACCCTCAAACTGGTTTATACATTACCCAGGATGTAGACGGTAACGGAATATATAATGCGACGGACTTTTCGAGCATTAAAAGCGTTGGACAGCAATTTTACGGGGGGCTTGGGAATAGTGTTACGTATAAAAATTTTCAGTTTGATTTCTTTTTCCAGTTTGTGAAACAGAACGGAAAAAATTATTTGGGTTATTTTACCTTTCCGGGCGCAATGGGCAACCAACCTTTAGTGGTAATGAATAGATGGAAAAAATCTGGTGATATTACTGATATACAACGTTTTGGAACGACATCAGGTAATTTAGATGCCTATTATGCATCAGCCAATTACAGATTTTCTAACCAAAATGTAACAGATGCCTCTTATATCCGCTTAAAAAATGTGGCTCTGTCTTATCAGTTGCCAGTCTCATTTGTTCAGAAACTAAAAGTTAAAAATTGCAGGGTCTATTTCCAAGGACAAAATGTGCTCACTTTTACCAAATATTTAGGTTTGGATCCAGAAAGCCAGGGCTTGGCTTTACCTCAATTGCAGTATTTAACTGCTGGCTTACAAATTACCTTATAAAAAGAAAAGTCATGAAATTAAAAAAATATTACAATAAACAACAATTATTACTTCTATCGGCCATTCTTTTAGCTGTTGCTCCATCGTGCAAAAAAGTAATAGAAATAGGTAATCCTAAAACTGAAGTGGCCGCATCGCAGATATTTTCAAGCGACCCGGCTGCAGTTGCAGGCATGGTAGGTATTTATGCAGATATGAGAAGTAGCTGGGCTGGAGGAAGTTACAACAGTGTAAGTGCAAATGTAAGTTCGAGTGCCGATGAAATGCAAAGCAATAATGTGTATTTTAATAACGCGCTCATTCCCACATCATCTGATTACTTTTGGGGGCCTGTATACAAAGATATTTATGCTGCTAATGCCATGTTGCAGGGGTTAGCCAAACCTAATGGTTTAAGCCCTGCAATAAATACCCAGTTAACTGGCGAGGCCAAATTTGTTAGGGCATTTTGTTACTTCTACCTGGTCAATTTTTATGGTGATGTGCCGCTGGTAACAGGTACCGACTGGGAACAGAACACGATGGTTACAAGAACACCAAAACAACAGGTATACAATCAGATCATTGCCGATCTGAAAGATGCCCAGACCGCACTTCCGTCTGTTTATACCGGAAAAAGATCAAGACCTATTAAATGGACAGCTACTGCATTGCTTGCTCGCGCGTATTTATATACACAACAATGGGCAGATGCAGAAGCCCAGGCCAGTGCGGTAATTGCTAATACTTCTTTGTACAGCCTTCCTGCCTTAAACCAGGTATTTCTAATTGCCAGTAAAGAAGCAATATGGCAGATGAGTAACGATACGAATGTGGCAGAAGATTCTCAAATCTTTTCACCTAACCCTTTTCCTCCTTATAGTTCGCCCTTATTTGCCTCAACAGCGGCCAGGTTCAGTACCAATGATTTACGCTTGGTTAATTGGATCACCAAGATTGGTACTTCTTGTTTTCCAACTAAATATAAGGATAATATCTCTTCTGACGGTATAACAGAATACTCAATGGTGATGCGTTTGGCAGAACAGTACCTCATCCGGGCCGAAGCAAGGGCGCAACTGGATAAAGTAACTGGAACCGGCAGTGCCCAAACTGATGTGGATGCGGTTAGAACCAGGGCAGGTCTTTCGGGAACAACAGCTGCTACAAAAACAGATATGTTGCTGGCCATTGAAGATGAAAGGCTGCGTGAACTTTATACCGAGTGGGGACACCGCTGGCTCGACCTAAAACGTACTGGACGTGCTGTAGCTGTACTTCAACCATTAAAACCAGGCTTTACCAGTACCAAAGAATTATTCCCGATCCCTCAAAGCCAGATTAACAATGATCCGGCAATGGCAGGGCAGCAAAATCCGGGATATTAATTATCAATCAATCACCAATTAAATAAATGAAAAAAATCATCGTAAGCAGTATCGTAAGTATTATGTTAACCATCCCTGTTGTGCTTTTTGCACAACAGGGAAATGGTTTTACCATTAATGGGAAAGTGGGAAACCTCAATTCCCCTTTAAAAATTTATCTGGCCAAAGCACTAAATCCAAAAGCCATTATGGATTCCGCTATAGTTAAAGACGGGGCATTTGAAATTAAGGGAACCATTAAGGAGCCCGACTATGTGATATTGGTTGCCGCTACCAGTTCATCAGGAGTTACAGCTGGGACCAGGCAAAAACCCATCCCTTTTCCTGATCTTAAAGGCTTTTATCTCGATGCAGGGCAAACGATGGTAAACAGCCCTGATGTATTAAAAAATATGGTGATATCAGGTGCCAGTGAAAAGTTAAACAGGGAGAGTGCAGAAGCCTACAAGGCTTTAGTGCCTGCTATTAATGCAGAAGGTGCAGTAGGACAATTTCAAATGCGGGCTTCTGGCGAAGAGCAAAAAACCGATGCATATAAAAAAGCAGTCAAGGCAAAAATTGATTCGGCCGATGCTTATATGTGCAGCATTGTGATCAAGTTTGTAAAAGAACACCCAGGCAGTTTGGTTAGCCTGAATGAGATAAAAAACCACATGTTGGGTGCTTCTTTTGAAACCTTAAAGAATGCTTTTAACCTATTGTCTGAAGAGGTGAAGAATACTCCTTCGGGTAAGGCTTATGCACAGGGTTTAGCTAATGAGGAAAAAACTGCTATAGGTTATGCTGCGCCAGACTTTGCATCTAAAGATGTAAATGGAAAACCGGTTAAACTCAGTGATTTCAAAGGTAAATATGTGCTGGTAGATTTCTGGGCCTCCTGGTGTGTTCCCTGCCGAAGAGAAAACCCTAACGTGGTAAAGGCTTATCAAAAATACAAAGACAAAAATTTTACCATCATTAGCATTTCGCTGGACAAATCGAAAGATGCCTGGTTGAAGGCTATCGAAACTGATAATTTGACCTGGACAAATGTTTGCGACTTTAACGAGTTTGGAGGCGATGCGGCTATAAAATATAACGTAAAAGCAATCCCTACCAATTTTCTGATCGACCCGCAGGGCAAAATAATAGGAAAAGGCCTTAGAGATGCACAGCTGGAAGAAGCATTGGCAAAATTTATAAAATAAAAATATGATGAAATACTTTAAACACCTGTTAAGCGGAGTTTTATTACTCAGCTGTTTATCGATGGTCAAGGCCCAAAATGGCAAATTTGTAATTAAGGGGAAAATGGCAGAGAAATACGATGCCCCATTAAAAGTCTATCTTACCGAGAATAATACAGGAAAAACGAAAGATTCCTGTGTACTTTATAAGGGGAGTTTTGAATTTAGTGGACAACTGGATGAACCTTTTGAAGCGACGTTAATTTTGCAACATGACATTGCGACCGGGTCTCCTGCAGTAAAAGGCAAGGCAAGAAGAGATACAAAGCAATTATGGCTGGCACCGGGAGAAACATTGATTAATGGAGATGGTCAGCTTTCTAAAGCTACCGTTAGCGGTTCGCAGTTAAATGAAGACCAGTTAAAATATATGGCTATGCTTAAAACGGTATATGATAAAGAACAATTGGCCATGGATACCCTGTTTACGAACATAGGTGCAGATTCAAAAGCAGCGAACAAAAAATATGATGAGTCTTTGCGCGAGCTTTTGCCAGAAAAAATGATGGCGATTACCCAATTTATTAAGGAGCGTCCAAATTCTTATATAAGTTTGATGGCTATTTCCTCAACATTATCCAATAATCCAGATGTCTCTGTAATTGATCCACTTTTTTCAATGCTATCTAATGAGGTAAAGTCAACTCCCAAAGGGAAAGAAATGGCTTCAATTATCAAAGGACTTAAAACCGTTGGGATAGGTGTTAAAGCTCCTGGTTTTGTTCAGAACGATGTAAACGGAAAACCAGTTAGCTTGGTAGATTTTAAAGGTAAATATGTACTCATTGATTTCTGGGCCTCTTGGTGTATTCCCTGTAGGGCCGAAAACCCTGATGTAGTAAAAGCCTATCACAAATTTAAAGAAAAGAATTTTACTGTACTGGGTGTTTCATTGGATGAGGAAAAGACCAAACAGGCATGGATAGATGCGATTGCTAAAGATCAGCTCAATTGGACCCAGGTATCAGATCTAAAAAGTTGGAATAACAGTGCCGCAAAAATGTATGGCGTACGTGCCATTCCAGCTAACTTCCTGATTGATCCAAATGGTAAAATAATTGCCAAAAACCTGCATGGCGAAGAATTGCATAAAAAACTGGCAGAAATATTAACCGGTCAGTAGACCTCAATAATTGTTTAACAAATAAAATTTAAAAAAATGAAAAAGATCCTATTGGCATTGTGCCTTATCGTTGGTATCACCGCAGTTAGTAAGGCGCAAATGCTTGATCCTATACAAAGAGCTAAAACGCTACAAACAGTGCTTAAGCTAAATAATGAGCAAACCGAAAAAATAACCGGATTTTATATTAAACTGAATAATAAAATGCTCAGCACCACAAGTGAAAATCCAGATTTTTCAGCGGATATGGCTGCTACCAAAGCGAAAATAAAATCCGTTTTAACAAAAGAACAGAATGTTAATTATGAGAAATGGCTGGCAGAGGAAGCGAAAAAATTTGCCGAAGGAAACCCGGCCCCTTCGCCCCAAAAAGATTAATTAAACAGCCATGAAACGAATTAAATTTCTTTGCTGTGTTTTATTATCAGCATTTATGGCCAGCCCTACTTTGCTATTGTAAGACGGAAGGCCAGATATGATAAAAGCGCACAATCAGTATAAGAGTTTTACGGTTCTTGGTGTTTCGCTGGAATAAGGCAGCGGCAAAAATATACGGTGTCCGTACTATTCCGGCAAACTTCCTGATTGATCCCAATGGAAAAATAATTGCTAAAAACTTGCATGGCGATGCGTTATCGGCAGCACTTGAAAAATATTTACATTAATAAGTATTGAGAAAATGAAACGAATTATTGAGTTATACGGTATTATTATACTGTTATTTATAGCTAATACTGCGATTGGACAGCAAACCACAGGTACGCAGGTTAAGGTTGATAAATTTGGTTTTCCGCAACCTGAAGCAAGCAACATAGCGCCTGATTTTTTGCAGCATGATGCGAACGGAAAACCGATACACCTTTCGGATTTTAAAGGAAAATTTGTTTTGCTCGACTTCTGGGGGTCGATGTGTGCGCCCTGTCGTGCAAGCCACCCGCACCTGATACAGGTATACAACAAGTACAAAGACAAAAATTTTACTATACTGAGCGTTTCCACATATGACATGCCCCAATTTAAAGACCGTTGGTTAAAGGCTATAGCTACAGATAAGCTGGTATGGACACAGGTAAGCGATCCCAGGAATGCGGGTTTGAATGGTATAATAGGAGTAAACGGAGGGAAATTTAATTCCGCAGCAGCAAAATATGGTGTTACTGGGCTTCCCCGAAATTTTCTGATTGATCCGGCGGGAATAATAATAGCCACCGATCTACGTGGTGCTGCACTAGATGAGGCAATGGAAAAATATGTTCACAACTAAAATTATTATAAAAAATTAAAATGAAAAAAAATGTTATTGATATAACTGGCTCAGCCAGGAGCGGATCGATATGATCAGAAGCATGGGTGCCGAAGTAATCCTGATCAGCAAAGAACAGGGTGGGTTTTTGGGTAGCATCAAGTTGAGTAAGGAAACGGCCGCCAAGAACGGTGTGTTTTTATCACTGCAATTTGAAAACTTCTACAACACTGAAGCTCATGAACGAACTACAGGACCGGAAATTTGGAAGCAACTGCAAAGCATAGGCAAAACTCCGGATGCCTTCGTTGCCGGTGTTGGTACCGGTGGTACGGTGATGGGAACCGGCAATTATCTTAGAGGCATTGATCCGTCAATTCGTATCCACCCACTGGAACCGGCAGAGAGTCCGACATTAACCACAGGATATAAAGTAGGCAGTCACAGGATACAGGGAATCTCCGATGAATTTATTCCCGCTATTGTAAAACTGGATGAACTGGGTCGTACAGGCCAATGACGGAGATGCCATCATTATGGCACAGAAACTTTCTACGCAGCTTGGCCTTGCCGTAGGCATTTCTTCAGGTGCCAATGTCATTGGTGCCATTAAACTGAAAGAGCAATTGGGAGATGACGCGGTGGTGGTCACTCTTTTGTGTGACAGCAATAAAAAGTATCTGAGTACCGACCTGATGAAAGAAGAGCCTATTAAAGCAGATTACCTTTCTACCCAAACGAATTTTACAGGTTACAGGTCTGTTGCCCGTTTAAATTGTCCCATTATTCATTAAACAGTAATAAAAACACATATGAAATACCTATTAAAGATAAGCGCAATTCTGCTGTTTTTTAGCTTAAAAAGCCAAGCTCAGATCTTGCAACCTGTAAAGTGGAGTTATGCCGCGAAGAAAACAAGCCCAACTGAAGCCGTTGTATTTATTAAAGCCACTATTGACCGGGGCTGGCACGTGTACTCACAGTTTGTTAAAGAGGGTGGCCCGGTAAAAACAACCGTTACCTTCAATCCTTCAAAAGCATACACGTTGATTGGGGCAACTATTGAGCCTAAACCTATCAGCCGTATGGAAAAAGCCTTTAATATGGAAGTAGGCTATTTTGAAAATTCGGTGATCTTTCAGCAAAAAATAAAGCTAAAAACCGGGCAAACAACGGTGAGCGGTAAACTGGAATACATGACCTGTAACGATCAGCAATGCCTTCCGCCCGAAGATATAGACTTTAGCATCCCGGTAAAATAAAATATTAAAAAAAATGGACAACAAACAAAATCGGGAATATCCCAGGCTATGCCTTTGCCTTGTTTTTTGCTGGTTGGCATTTTCCTGTTCGGTACAAAAGCAGGTTGACCACCCCAAAAACAAAACGGAACAGCGCACCTCCACAGAATGTTGGGTGGTTAATGTGAGGTTGCGGGTTGACAAAGTATATCTCATGACAAGTGAACCTATCGCTCTGCCAGCACCTTTTGACCTCAATTCATGGGGGGATGGGTTTCGGCGTGTGCTGCAACTCACCTACCGCTTTGATACTTTGAGCGGTGCATTGGAATTGAAGGAAGATTTGCTGGCATCATACCCGGTAGAGAGTTTCAGGATCATAAAAAATTAAAACCTAACAATGAAACAGGTTATATTATTTGGTTTAATGATCACGTTTTTTTTGCTGGTACAATCGCCGGTAAAAGCGCATGATACGGCATCCATATCGGGGATCGAATTTACTTCTGTGACTCCGGTTCCGCCAATAAAAACGGCGAAAAAAGCCAAAATCCCCCCCCCCCCCAATAATGCCGTAGAAGCGAATAAAAAGCAGAAAACCCCACAAGCGCTTTGGGCTATTTTCCTGGCTGGTTTGGCTGGAGGCCTGGCTGCTTTACTGATGCCCTGCATTTCTCCGATGCTGCCATTAACGGTAAGCTATTTTACAAAATCAGGGGATAAAAAAAGGAATGCGGTGGCTAAGGCCGCCATATATGGCATAAGTATCATCGCTATATAGGGGCCGCTGAAAAACTCAAACCATCATGAAAAACAGGTAGTTGTGTTAAGATTTAACGAATGAAGTGCACGGATTTATGCGACTTCCCATCAAAACCCGTGCACTTCAATTTTAGTTAAATTTATTTGCTGTTCGAAAATTCAAAAATACCGGGGCATTCATCGCTATTTTTAACAAAACACCTCGAAAAATCAACTTTTTCATGAGGAAATCATTTTTGGGGCGCATCTGCGAGTTTTTCAGCAGACCCTTATATATGTGATAATGGGTTTACTGGTCACTATTATGTTTGGTCCCGATGCCTTAAACAGCTTATCCACCAACGGGATTTTTAACTTCGGTTTCTTCCTGCTTATTGTTGTATTTGCAGCCTCCTTTCTGGGGGCATTTGAAATTACCCTGCCATCAAGCCGGGTGAATAAAATGGATCAAAACTCTGATAAAGGCGGTCTTGCAGGCTTATTTTTTATGGCTGCCATACTAGCGCTGGTATCTTTTAGCTGTACTGGCCCCATCATAGGAACGCTGTTGGTACAGGCCGCTACTACAGGAGCTTTGTTGGGGCCGGCTATTGGCATGTTTGGTTTTGCGCTTGCATTAGCCATTCCTTTTGTGCTGTTTGCATTATTTCCAAGCTGGCTGCAATCCATGCCTAAATCGGGAGGATAGTTAAACAGCGTGAAGGTAACATTAGGTTTCCTTGAATTGGCCTTGTCATTTAAATTTCTCAGTAACGTTGATTTGGCCTGGCACTGGTTTGACAGGGAAATTTTCCTGGTGCTTTGGATCGTTATATTTGCGTTGATGGGCTTTTACCTGTTGGGCAAGCTTAAATTCAGTCACGACAGCGAATTGACATTTGTTTCAGTACCAAGGCTGTTCCTGGCCATCATCGTTTTAGCATTTACGATGTACATGGTACCCGGATTATGGGGGGCACCACTAAAATCTATCAGTGCTTTCCTACCACCTCAATCCACTCAGGATTTTGACCTATCAAATCCGGGCACGGGTAGTGAAATCGTTCAAGGCAATAACGGCGATACAAAACCGCATAAATATGCCGATCAGTTTGATAAACCCAAAGGATTCAACCCTTACTTTGATTATGATGAGGGCCTTGCTTATGCCAAAAAAGTACATAAACCCGTGATGATCGATTTTACGGGGCATGCCTGTGTGAATTGCCGGAAAATGGAAGCCAACGTCTGGCCGGATAAACAGGTATATCAGCGAATTACCCGTGACTATGTATTGATCCAGTTATACGTCGATGACAAAACAGACCTGGCAAAGGAAGAGCAAAGTACCACGCCGGAAGGTAGAAAAATACAAACTATAGGCAACAAATGGAGCTACCTGCAGACCTCCAAATTTGTTTCCAATTCGCAACCATTTTATGTTCTGCTTGATCCGGATACGCAGGAGCCATTGGTAAGCCCCCAAGGTGCAGATTATGACCCGGTAAGTTATTTGAAATACCTGAACAGCGGATTAGAAGCCTATGGCAAATGATGAATATCTGGTTGATGATGTTATGGTAGCTCTACTGGTTATCATCTCTGTCATCTCCCTGTATGTTATCGTGCGTATGCTGATTAACCGGCTTAAAGGTAATGATGAATTGGACGGGTTGTTATAAATTATAATTAGTTAAAAAGTCTTCATTTCGTTCTTTAGTCAGTTAAAAGCACCTTGTGAAGCAGGTGCTTCTATTAGAGTAATAGAAAGGTGGTTGCCGTGCCCTCCCCTTTCATCGAAGCACAAATCAGACAATACAGAATGCAAGGTATTTCAAATAACTTAGTTAAAGCTTATGATAAATATAAAACCAAAAACTTTACGGTGTTAGGCGTTTCTTTTGACCGCCCTGGCAAAAAGGACGACTGGCTGGCTGCAATAAAAGATGATAGTCTGGAATGGACACAGGTATCCGACCTTAAATTTTGAGATAATGAGGCCGCCAAAGCATATAGCATCAGGTCTATCCCTCAAAACTACCTGATCGACCCAAGTGGGAAGATCATAGCTAAAAATATTCGTGGCGAAGAATTGAACAAAAAACTGGCTTCACTATTTAATTAAGGCAATTATTTAATATTTGTATGAAAATAAAATCTCTTTTTATGTCAGGCTTGGTTGCAGGCCTTTTTTGCACGGCAAATGCCCAGGATATTCCTTTGGACCCTGCCGTTCGTACAGGTAAGTTGGCCAACGGCTTTACCTATTATATCCGCCACAACGAAGAACCCAAAAACCGGGTTGTTTTCTATCTGGCGAACAAGGTGGGTTCGGTATTGGAAACGGATGACCAGCAGGGGGCTGGCGCATTTCATGGAGCACATGAGTTTTAACGGAACCAAACATTTCCCAAAGAATGAACTCGTGAATTATTTACAGAAATCAGGCGTGCGTTTCGGTGCCGACCTGAATGCCTATACCAGCTTTGACGAAACCGTCTACCAGTTGCCGCTACCTACCGATAATCCTAAAAAACGGGTTACAGATCATGCGGGATTGGGCGCAGGAAGCTACATTGGATGCCACCGAGATCGACAAGGAACGTGGCGTGGTCCTGGAAGAGAAACGTTTAGGCCGGGGGGCGAAGGAAAGGATGCAAAGGCAGTACTGGCCGGTGATCCTGAACGGTTCGCGTTATGCAAGCAGGTTACCCATCGGGCAGGAAGAAATACTGACCCAATTTAAGCCGGAAGTAATTCGCCGTTATTACCACGATTGGTATCGTCCGGACCTTCAGGCACTGATCGTAGTAGGCGATATTGATGTGAAGCAAATGGAGCAAATTATCAAAGCTAAATTCGCAGACCTTAAAAACCCTTTTAAAGAAAGAGTAAGAACAAAATATACCATACCCTTAACCGGAAAGAACCAATTCATTGCTGTAACCGATAAAGAAATGAGCGCAACTGTGGCGGAGGTACTCATCAAACATACAGCCTCTAAAATACGGACAGCAACAGATTATCGGAAAGGCATTATCCGCGAACTGTTTAACCAAATGCTTGGGCAACGTTATGCGGAACTATCACAACAGGCTGATCCACCATTTGTGCAGGGTTCAGCAGGTATTGAAGGGTTTCTGGGCGGACTGGATACTTATGATGTTTCGGTTGTGGCTAAGCCTGGTGAACTGGAAAAAGGCTTTAAAGCCGTATGGCGGGAAACGCAAAGAGTTAAATTATTTGGTTTTATCCACTTTAGCCGAAAATAAACGTTACGAATCAGAAGTGACTTTAGCGATGGATCTTGCTGGCTCCTATTATTTTCTTGGCACAATTGAAAAGCATACCGAAATCGTTGGCTGGTTTTTCGACGGCATCAGCTTTCTTCAAAAATCGGATAACTTACATTTTCACCTAATGAGGCACCTGAAATATATCGAACCTGAGTTGGCGGTGGCTGTAGCGGATTGTTATTTCCGCACTTATTTTCCAGACGGCGACCCCATTCGCTTTAAAACGAGTGTGTTCCTTGACGCTATTGATGATTTAGGTCAGTCGCACTTGTCCCTCGTGTAAAACAAATCGCCGAGGCGCTACTTAGTGACGCAAAACAGGCTCGAACTCATGCAGGGTATGAACTAGAACGGCCAATGCGTAGCTTGGTCAAACTGGTAACTTCGGCGGACGAGAACTGGATATTGGAACGGTTGGGCGATATGAATTATAATGACGGTTTTGAATTTCCGCAACTTCGGCGAGCCGCCGAATGTTTGGCTTTTGCGGGTACAACAAAAGCTCTCCCATACTTACGAGAAATAGCCAAACAACACTCTGAAAGCGAGATAATCTTAAATGTTTGCCAGAACGCTTACGAGCAAATCTGTCGTCGCGAAAAGACCTTATTTGCTAATGGTGACTTATTGCAAGTACTAAATACATAACTAAATCACCATATATTGCAATAGGTAAAACGTACTTGATTTTACTATATTTAATTTTTACTATCCATTATGGCAGCAACAGACATTCCCTATTATAGCTTAGCTTTTGCCCTAATTAGTCTTCTGTTCTCAGGAACGTTAGTTTGGATTCGTATAGTAGAATATAGAAGGGATAAAAAGGGTGTCGCTGTTTCTTACGCAATTACGGGTGATCCCAATGGCCATGACAGCATTTATTTAACCAACCTTTCTGCTGTTCCGATTTTAGCGGATTATTGGGAATTAATTTGGAGAAGAAAGAATTTTCTGTTTTTTAATAATGATCAGACAATCAATCTACATGCAGACGAAGATTTGCATATGGCTCTACAGCCAAGAACAAGAACATCACTGAATTTCGCAGATGAATATTCATTTAACTGGCATCCCAAAAACAAAGGAAAAGTTAATCTTTTTATCAAATTGCACATTGCAGGTAAATCAAAACCCAAGTATTTATTTGTTTATCGCCCGTTCGCATCAATCTGCTGAACTCCGCCACTAATAGACTTTGGCAGGGTTTACTCGTTGTTTGTTGTAACAATATTAATGTTTCTGATTGTCTCAGGATATCCGGTAAATTTTAAAAATAGTAAAAAGAATGGAATGGCCGGGACCGCCGGCCATTTTAGCCAGGGCTGACGCAGTAAAAGCCAAAAAAATCTTTGATTTTATGCACAGGTGTTAATAAAAGAGGGGGAAGTAGTTTTGGGAAAACTCTTGCAACAGGATAAGACTTTGTTTTTTTGCAAGAAAAACA
>Ga0307507_10001001_pt1 | contig 62883 bp, 27 predicted proteins | sample 7_EM_MG_FD_207223 | JGI IMG/M metagenome (GOLD analysis project Ga0307507, IMG submission 207223) | Populus trichocarpa ectomycorrhiza microbial communities from riparian zone in the Pacific Northwest, United States - 7_EM | ecosystem: Host-associated > Plants > Roots > Unclassified | place...
CCTGGCACACGAAGACTCTTCTTCTTCATCCAATGTCTTTGTATCAACCACGCATAGTTACGTGTACGTAGCCTTCTCAATTACTACCTCGTTTAGTGCATTGTATCCCGGCTCGTGCCTACTCCATGACAGTTAGATTTTAGATACTAAGGAGAAACTAGCCAATTAGGATTTTCTATCCCCGGAATAGAAAATCGCCATTAGCTTACTTACTACTAGCGCCTTAGCGACCCCCTTATATCTTACCAAGTCTTTAACAGTCTCCTTCTCCTCTATAGCTTAGTACCTTTACATAGTAGCAACCTATAAGCTTTAAGTTAGAAACATTTATATAAGCCCGTTACACCTATAACAATATCTCTTTTTCTTCTCTATACCCTAAGCGTTCCCCCTATATATATATAGTAACTATAGTGTCGCCAGAGCTCCGCCTTAATAGAAAGGGGGGTAGTATTACAGAACCCAACCGCAGGGGCCTCTATAGGAGAGCCCCGTGCTCTTATATATACCTCGCGTATAGCTTACATTAGCTACGCGTAGGTATATTACCTCCTTACGCCCTTGACCTTTATAATTGATCGCGCAACGTTTTATAGACTCCTTAAATATATACGTTCTATAGCCATTGCCCCCGTCCCGTAATAATAGTACGCTTATAGTATAGTAGTTATCTATATCGCGATAGCTTACGGTACATTTATGGTAAATTAGTTTTGTAGAATATTATAGTAGTAGTAGTTATAGTAGCGATTATTGTCTGTGGTAGACTAGCTATTTATAGTGTATATACAGTACGTCTGTGGTACGCCTATGGTGCGCTAGTGCACCTACGGTACCTCTGCCGTTGCCGTGCGCCTATAGTGTAGTAGTTATCTATAGCGCGATAGCTATAGATGGGTTGTAGTAGAGGTTGTCTACAGCGTAGTAGACTAGTTATAGTAGAATAGTTAGTTGCGGTAGCTATCTTATAGGTAAGGTTAGGTGTAAAAATTGGCGATCTACATGCCAAGGATTCTAATGCATTTTGTAAACGATTAGTTGTTTATAAAACAAATTAGAATCCTTGGCATGTAGATCCCTAATTTTTGCACCTAACCTTACATATAAAACCATAAGATAACCATCCTATTTCTACGTTAAACGCGTCTTATTATCTATATAACGTCCCTATTCTTAGTTAGTAAATTAATACTAACGTTACCCTACTATTTACCCTATCTTAACGCATTTTTTAGTATTATAGCATTAATAAGAGCTAATAGAAAGGCTCTTCTTAAACTCCTACTTTATAACAGTTAGAAATATCTAACTATCCCCTTCCTTTTATCCTCTACCATTACCTCCTTTACTTTTCCTCCGTCGTCGCTATGGCGCCGCAGCCTATATAGCCCCTAAAGATACGTTACTAAACGCCTAATACCAGATATACCTACTACTTACTATAACCGGTTTATAGTTATTACGTTATAAATGACCTCTACTATAACTAGTTTATAGCTATCGCGCTATACCTCTTATAACTAGCTTCGCGTTCTTATTACGTAGATATAATTATCTAGCTATAGCGCGTATAGGAGGCTTAATAAAGCTCTAGTGGCAGAGTCGCATATAGGTAGGCTACGCGGCCGATTTAGAAATTATGTAAAGAATATTTAATATATATAGATCAGTTAAATTAACCAAATATTAAGCCTCTGCAGCCTTAATCGTATACATAAGATTTATGCCCAATATGCGTGAAATTTACGTACAGTATGTATTAAAATCTGCCCAATATATACAAGAACTTGACCTAAAATGCATTAATTTTAGATACATATTGTAGAGCGTAGAGACCATAGGGTTCGCGGGAGGATCTCACGGTTTACATGGAGGGTTGGGTGCAAAAATTGGGAATCTGCATGCCAAGGATTCTGATTCGTTTTGCAAACGACTAATAAATAAGGTATTAGCCACCCTGTCGAGCCAGCTACCCTATTTAGCTACCTTAAAACACACTAAAATCTACCAACTTTAGGCTTTTATAACTCCGCCCCTATTAAAGACATTTAAATAAAAATTTGAATATAGCAGCTTATATAGTAGTAACTCTTTGATTAACGTCTGATACGGATCCTACTGGCCCACGCAGACTACTCCGCACAGGGGGGAAAACTTATGTATTTACAGGAAGAAAACCCCTGTAGTTAGGGGAGGAAAAACCCTATAAGCAGCCTTAGTAGGATGAAAAACCCTAATTTGCTATATTTGCATATAGCTGCGGCCCTGTGGGCCTACAGCACGTCCTCCTCCTTAGATGTTTTAAACTCCTTAGAAACTACTACTTTCTTCTTTAGCTTATTTAAAGCTAGGGTTCACTATGTCCTAGCTAGGCCTTGCTAATTAATTACTGTGTATTTGTTGCTGCCTTTTTTATATCTTAACTATCCCCTGTGTGCTATCTCTTGTTGACTATTACTATATACGCCTTACCTCCCCCCCCCTAGAGCCATTAAAGGTGACGTGCTGTACGGGATAATCAGCATGGATGCTATAAACTGCCTAGCTGGTCCTGGGTTGGCTGGGAAGGTGATATAGATCAGGATTATTTTCAAAACTATGATTATCTTTACGGGTTGCAACGCAACACAGTCTATCCACTACTGGATTGGTTAAGAACAGATATTAAAACCGGAGGCCTCTACCGAATATCGAACTCTTATTATAGGTTTCGCCAGGCCGCTTATGTCAAAGATGACCCTCTTATGGAATCTTGGCTTCGAATTCCAGTGACAAAAGGCTCTAAACAAATTCTTTATAACACGGTCAATTGCCGTGGAGCTTGTGTGCCAGATTTCTATTTTTGCCACAAAGATATTTCCGACCAAACCTTTCTTCACCCAATTCCAATACCAAAACGGCTATTTGTCCCTAGGACGGAATCTTGGGGCCAATGCTTATACTTCCACACGAGGGAGTGCCGCCTTAGATTTGGGCTACCAGTTTCAACGGGATGGTTTGATAATAAAGTTTATCTGCATGATGCTAATGGCTGCGTTGTTGGATTATTAGCACTAAATGAAGCACCAGAACCAACCACTGTTTTTGGTCTAGAGTGTGAACTAATAGCGATCTCAAAGGGTGCATCGTGGCATTCAGCGGAAGAAAAGGGCGTTACCCGTGGAACACCAATTGAGTTAGTCCACAATCAGCTACTAATTCGAGGGTGCTATGAGTACTATAATGTCTTGTGGATTGTATGGGAGAACAGAATAGCATATAGAAATGGAGTTGGGCGAGTTTGGAAACCGATATGGGAAAGTCAAAACTTGGTTGAAGTTGACGTAACTCTAGGGTAGTGTCACAGTAGTGCTACAGGCAAAGATCATGTCGATTGGAAAATCAAGAATGAGAAGTCTATTTATTAAAGGTGGCTCTAGGGCCTCTATATATACATGAATAATATTCAAAGCTTATGAATATATTCATTTATAAGACCGTGATATAAATTGAATATTTTATAACCTGAATAAATGAATTATTTATAAGCTTATAAATATATATAGAATATATATAAAGCTCTAGTAGTGGTAGAAGACGGTTTTAGGGGTATATGCTTATATATATACGCTGAGCGTTCTTATATATACATAGAGCTCGGTTATTTACTTTTTCCATATACGATAAATCTTGCGATATGGCATGAAGTTTTAGTTTCCAATGTTCTTATAAAACTCGCCTACCTTCTTTATGCAATCCTCCTTCCGATATTCCTCACCCGGCCAGCCATGCTCCCTGAGAATAGCTTTCAACCTGTCTTCGTCACTGCCAATATTCCGCGGGTCCTTCGCGAAGTGCACTTCACCGTTTGGATGCGGAATCTTCAAAATGTCAGCGACCTCGCACCCTCAACCAACTCAACTAAGAACGCACTAATTTAAGCTCCGTGAACTCTTCTGTTAATTTTACAAAGAAATTGGGAGTGTTGTACGTAGCATATTCTCTCCACTGCTCGGTGCACTCGTCTCCAAACCTGTCGAGCCTCACAACGGGATGTTCGACATCATCGATAGCCTACATCGATCAGCTTTCCATGCCATTCACTAGCCTACTACATCACATGAGTACGCACCTCCGATAGATCTGTCTGTTCCGTAGGGCCCACCTGAAAATCGCAGATCGTAAACGTTCCCCGTTCGGTATCCACAAATATATAATGCCCATTCCTACCCCTCGCATACCCAACCATTAGCGCGTGGCTGGGCAGCGTCGTGAGTGATGGATCAGGGTTAACATCATGCGGCCCCGCCCCATCAAACGAACTGTAATCGACTGCTTCCGTTTTCTCGTAGATTTGCAGACTATCCCAGGACGTCGGACGCCGGAGATACGGCATGTGTTTCATCAAGTCGATCACTGCAGCGCTCTTGGGTGGCGAGAAGGTGATATTTCCGGGCCATGACCAGCCGGAGGATGGGGGATATTTGATTGAGTTGTCGGGGAGGTAGAGACGGGTGAGGAGTTTGTAGAAGTTGGTTATGGCGGATATAACTTCGCCGCGCGAATAGGCGGGCTGTTCATCTTCGCTTGGGTAGGTCTCTTCGTCGTTTTCCATGGATGCTCTCTGGAGAACCATGTGGAAAAGGGGCAAGAGAGCTGATGTCGTGACGGGTTCCGGACTTCTCGCAGGCACCAATCAGCAATTTTAGGGACTGTTCGGTTGCAAAACCGTCAGATCCCTTCGTGTGGCATTTGACACTTTTCGTGTTGGGCGCTTTGGGCGCTTCTACTTGGGTTAGCATGCTGCAGGCATCCTAGCTAGCGTGGTTTTACTAGCAAGCCCCACCAAAATACCTTAGGTGTTAAACGATTGCATTTTTGCTAGTAACGGTAATACGGTTCTGGTTGGTATGGGCGACTTTATGGGGCTGTTGCTTTCCATTAAGATGGCGTCGCAATGTTTGTGGATCTACCTTATGGGCATTTGTATAAGTTTCCCAGTCTTTATAGAGCCCAGAATGCTAGGCAATAATAGCGCTCTATATTTTCTCTTCCCTGCTAGGTTATAGGGGCCAGTAGGGCATTATGGTATTGGTAAAAGATTGTTTAATTTGGTTGCAAGCATTTAAAATAAGATAAAGTTGCTTTACCTTAGTAAGCTCAGACCATAGAATCAATTAGCGGACATACGTATATCCGCAAGCGGATATCGCTAACCTTTTTTGTTAAAAAGTTGATTCTATGGTCTGAGAGACTTTTCTAGTGTTTCTTAAGTGATCCGACTTTGTTTATATATAGAGTAGTTACCTTTTTTAACGAAATTGATCTACACCCCCACAGCAGCTATTATCTTAGAAATACCGTTAAATTAATCCGCGGAAGCAGCTCTATAATTAATAAATATATCTACCTTATTAGCCCCCGCGATGTTAAGCAGAAAGCGCCGCTAAATAGGTAATATATTAATAATTAAATCGCCTATTCCCACTATAAATATAATATTAGTTAACCAGCGGACGCCTATCTAAACACCAACTGGGGCATCCGCTAAGCGGATATTAAAGGAAGAGAAGGTTGGAATTATTCTAGAGTATTTATAGGAGTGGTGATAGTCCTTTAGTGACCTTTCTTTAGCGTAGCTATAGCTTGGTGTTGATAAAAGACAAGGCGTAAAAAATGATAAGGCGCAAAAAAAGAAGGAAAAAAAGAAGAAGGTAAAGGGGCTTATTGCTACCCTTCTAGGGGACAAAGAAATCCGTAATACGATTATGGAGATTATGGATATCTATTTAAAACTAATTAATACGGTTATAAATATCCTCTATAAAGAGCTTTGTAATCTTTAGTAGAAGATAGTTATCTTTGGCCTATAGAAGTTAGATCTAGAGTTTAAAGACGTTTAACTCTTATAGGGCTATAAGGCAATTAGCTAATATGCCCCTCTACTCCACTAACTAATAGAAGGATTATTAGTATAATTAAGAACTAATAAATTGCGAAATCTATATTTAGGGCAGGTTGTTCTTCTTATATCTATCCTTTTATTAGGCCGTGCTTAAAGCTCTACTAACTATTTTACTTAGCTTCTTAGTCTTTATTTTTAAGGTATAGGTGTAAAGTATTAGGTTCTATTACTGCTTTATAGACTAGGGCTTATTAACGGATATATAGCGCTTAACTGCTAAAAGATGGAATTGGCCGAACGCTTTAAGGAAGGTTATAATACTAGCGGCGAATATACTAGTATTAATGTTGTTAAAGACTTACCTCTAATTAATATCCGCTCTTGATGATATTTATATTATATATACCAATTTTGACTACCTTAAGCGAACGTGATATTAGTTAATTAGAGATACTGGTATTTTCTATTCCTATACTACTAGAAAGCTTGTCTGCGGATCTTGTATTCCCCCTAGTGGCCTTCTTTAAAGTATGCTGCATGACTGAGTATAGCTTTGGATTGAGGATATTGCTAAGGCGCCAGGTAACATATATAATAGCGTTTAAAATCGGATATCTATTTTTGTAATTATAGATACTCTCTAAAGCACGTATCTAGCTGCTATAAATGGTATTTTTAAATCTAATACTAAACTTAAATATCCGCGTATGCCTAAGATTAATATTCTACTATCTATAAAGACAACCTATATAAACCTGGGCCCTATTATGGAAAGCGAGGCTTCTATAAATGGCAACTACCGCGTACTTAAGACAATCTTCCTAGAGTAACTATAGCTTAATTATAATAACGATTTCCAGGACCGATTATATCTAGTATATAGTAATTAGAAAACCGCAAAGCTTATCTATACCTATAAGCGGGAGCGGGCGGAGGCTGCGCTCTTATATAATAGCTATTGTTGGGTACTACCTGTTCTAGGTCTTTAGTACCTCTGGTTGAACTTCCTATATACAATTATAAGGACTTTCTTTGGTGGTAAGTAATATGCGCAGCAGTACTCTACGCTCTATACTTATATAAATTACCTTGGGCGACAAAATATTCCTATAGAGCGCCCTCTCTTTTACCATCTTAAAGAGCTGGTACTGTATAGTTTTAATGCCCGCATTATTGCGCTCTTCTTAACATATATCCACGATAGGCTTAACATCTATAAAGAAGGTGTGATTAAAAGATATATTAGATTCTTAACGCCTGAGCAGTTTCTATAGCATATTAAGGATATCTGCGCAGCGGGTTTTAGCTCTAAAGTTGGCCGCAAGGCTAATAAATTAGTTCCTTTATAGACCTCCACCTGCGGAGGTTTTTAGATTATAGATTAATTGCTTATAGAACCTAGCTCTGCTACTATAAGCCAGCCTGCTTGAATTGTTAATATGGAGTTTTTTAATCATATTTAGTATCTATAGGTGGTTGAAATATATAAAGTGTTAAAATACGCTATTAAGCATGCGGATATTGGCCTTTAAAAGCGTGCAATTGCCTGCCTTTGCCTTTACTTTACTGGATTAAGGAGTAATAACTATATATCTAAAATAATATACTTCTAGAGGTTAATTGTAACGGAGGCGTATAATTCAGTACTTTAGCGGGCTATACTTGCGAATGGGTTAATTAATAATCGTGAAGAGCTAAATAGCTTTTTTAAAGCTAATTAACTTAATAAACTACTAAATCTTTAGCTAAAGGAGTTACTCTAATTACGTGGAAACTTGACCTTTGGAGTAGACTCTCTATTTAGGTAGAGTGTTCTTATTATAAGCTATACCAGACCTCTTTATGCTAAGTTTAAGGATGTGTTTAGTGAGTGGATAATATTTAATTATATAATTAAGTCTCCTGCGGTTGATATCTAGTCCCTTATGGATATAATTGCTAAGGATTTAATTGTGCGTTAGCGTATATGGGACGTTGGGTTTAAAGCACCTACTATTTTTTAACTTAGATTAGAGCGGCTCTTATAGGGCGGTATTACTGATTTTAATATATAGATGTCTTATATTAGCGGTTTACTATACAACCCTTATAAGGACGGATTTGATGAGGCTATAGATAATATGCTAGAGGACTTTTAAATACTTAGGCTTATGGTACGTTTCTATTTTAATATATTAATTGAGTTCTTTTTATTAATATTAACTCTAGCCAGCGTATAATCTTCTTGGTGCGTAGTATATAACATAGCAGTAAGCTGTTTTATAGTGTGGATATATAAATATCTTCATCTTAGCTTGTGCGGATATTATAATATTAATTAAGTATATCTATTAAATGTAAGGCAGAGACTTAATTCCTATATATATAGTAGTAAAAAGGTAAGAGCTACTATTTTATTATTATAAACTAGCAACAATAGCTAACCCGTAGTAATAGCTAACTTATATTTACCTATATTTAATATCTGGTAGCCCAGCATTACGTATAAGTATAATAATACTACACCTTAGGAATGTAAGCTCATCCTTTATCTTATTTAGAGAATCTTTAAACTTATTAAACCGGCGATTTATAGCTTGAATATCTTTCACTATATTAGTCACCTGTTTACAAACTATATTAACGCGTATAGAAACAGCGATTGCTAAATATACCCTAACAGACCTAGTGTTAGTGGAAGCGGCAGCAGCACCTAGTGTGCTAGCAATTAGCGAAAGAGTTAGAGGAGCAGCGGCAGAGCGGGTGCCTCTACGGCCGCGTATACTACTATAAGTGGGAGTCTTAATGGGGGGGGAGGCCTTAGTAGGGGGGGGAGGCGTAATGGCGCAGGCGGGGATAGTGCGAGAATAAAGCTATATAGATATTAGTAATATCCGTATTATTAACACGCGGATATTATACCTTCTTAGTAGGCATTTTAGTTGGACTATTAGTAGAAGCTAACTTTGCATATTTTTTACCCTAAGGTATAACCGGCTTTGGATTTAGTAAACTTTCCTATACACATGTTAGCTAACAGAATAATAGTATACTATTAGCATATACCTTTCCGCATAACTTACTACCTATATAATATTTTAAGCATGTACCCCTAAAATGAGGCCTAGAGTCCTTCTTATAAACGTAACATTTATAGCTATGCTTCTTATATAGAGTATATAGCGGGTTGCGTAGCTTACTAAAGCAACCCTTAATATTCTGGACGTGTGTTAATATCCGCTAGCGACTTTCCTTTATATTCTCCTAAACACTAGCTTTTAGAGTGTACCATTTATTCGCTAACAGCACTTAAATAGGAAGGCGCTTATTTATGTTTATGGTACTGCGGAGATTATAAGGGCTATAGAGATTGCGAGGGCTACGGAGATTGTAAGGGCTGCGGAGATTATAAGAGTTGGCGTTATTAAGATCTTTATCTTTACCGCTATTTAAAGATTCGCTATCTAAAGAACCCTTATAAATGTTTAGGTCACTATAAGAGGTAAATTAGTAGATAAGACATTAAAATAGTATAACTAATATATATAATTTAATGGCTATCTTGGCCTTTAGATTTGTATCAGCAGCCTTTTCAGCCTACTTTTTAAGAAAAGAAGATAACTGAGCCTTATTAAGCCTCCTTTTAGAAGCATTAGGTGGCGGCAGTAGAGAGGCGGACAGTAAAGAAGCGGATGGCAAAGTGGTCTACGGTAAAGATGCAGGCAAAGGAAAGGCAGGCAGCGAAAAGTTGTATAGATTTTTAGCGGATTTCGCTCTATCTATATTTTTATCATCTACTAAATCCTATAAAGAGCGCTTTGGTATATATTTTCTACAATTACATTAGCTATAGGTATAATTTAGTATTAAAAAGCTTACTCTTTAGGAATAGAGCCTAAAGGCTTAGTGGGAGTAGCTATAGCGTGCTTAACAGCATCCTTATTTATTTTGCGTATATTAAGCTCCTTAACTACCTAGCTACTGTTATTCGTATTAACATCGTTTATAGGTGTAAATAAAGGCATTATAGATAGAAGAATACTAAGGGATAGTGGATAAAACAACAATAATAAAGTTTGCGGTGCGGTGCTGTAAGGTGGAAGGTTAGTAGAGGAAGAAGAGGTATAGAGGTTAATTAAAGGTAAATATCTACGCTACCTATTTTATCAAATTAGCTTACTAATAAATAATTGCTACTATAGTAACTCACCTTAGTAATTATTAATGGTGCGGATATATAAATATCTTTATCTTAGCTTATATGGATATCTTTATCTTAGCTTATATAGATATTATAATATTAATTATATCTATTAAATATAAGGTAGAGACTTAATTCCTATATACATAGTAGCAGAGAGGTAAGAGCTACTATTTTATTACTCTAGACCCGTAATAATAGTTAACCCATAGTAACAGCTAACCCGCAGTAACAGCCAACTGGTATCTACTTAAATTCTATATCTAGCAACCCGGCGTTGTGTATAAGTGCTATAATACCACGCCTTATAAACGCAAGCCTATCCTTTATCTTACTTAGAGAATCTTTAAGCTTATTTAACCAGCAATCTATAGCCTAAACATCTTTCGCTATCTTAGTTACCTATTCACAAACTATATTAACGCGTGCGGAAATAGTAATTACTAAATATACCCCAACATTCTCTATGCTAGTGGGAGTGGCAGTAGTACCAAAAGCAGCACTAGGCGTGCTAGAAATTAGTAAAAGAGTAAAAAGAGCAGCAGCAGAACAGGCGCCCCTACGGCTGCGTATATTACTACAAGTAAGAGTCTTAGGGGAAGGGGAGGTCTCCAGAGGGGGGATAGTACGGGTATAAAGCTATGCGGATATTAGCAATATCCGTATTATTAAAATGCTGATATTATACCTTCTTAGTAGGCGTTTTAGCTGGACTACTAGCAGAAGCTAATTACGCATATTTTTTATGCTAAGGTGTAACTGGCTCTAGTCTTAACAAACTATCCTATATATGTGTTAGCTAATAGAATAATAGTATACTATTAGTATATACCTTTTCGCATAACCTGCCACTTAAGCGATATCTTAAGCACGCACCTTTAAAATATGGCGTAGAGTTCTGCTTATAGACGCGATATTTATAGTCTTGCTTAACGCATAGAGCGTATAGCGGATTGTATAGTATACTAGAGCTACCCTTAATATTCTAGATGTGGGTATATATCCGCTAGTGAGTTTCCTTTATATTCTCCTAAGCACTAGCCTTTAGGGTGTACCATTTATTTACTAATAGCACTTAAATAGGAAGGCGCTCGTTCGTGTTAATATTTAATATTATAGCTTGGGCCATCTGCGTGCTGCGGAGCTTATAAGGGCTGCGGAGATTGTAAGAGGATAGAGGAGGGCTTTTAGAAGAGTTGGCGTTATTAAGATTATTCTCTTTATTATTATCTAAAATCTCCAACATTTCTGTTAGGTTACTATAAGAGGTAAATTAGTAGATAAGACACTAAAAGAGTATAGCTAATATATACGATTTAAAGGCTATCTTATATTAAAAAATTTGCGCAGTAATTCTATTAGCCTGCCTCTTAAGAGAAGCAAAAGCACGACAAGGATTAAACTTCTTAAAAGTAATAGGCGACAAAGAAATAAGCGGCTTAAAGGCAGGCAGCAAAGAGGTAAGCGGTAAAGAAGTAGGCGGCAAAGAGGTAGGTAGTAAAAAGGTAAGCGGATTTCTGGCAGATTTCGCAATAAACTTATTATAGTGCTCTGCTAGATCTGATAAAGAGTGCTTTAGTACATATTTCCTAAAATTATATTAGCTGTAGGCATAATTTAGTATTAGAAAGCTTACTCTTTAGGCAGAGATTCTAAAGGATTAGTAAAAGAAAGAGCGTCCTTAAAAGCGTCCTTAATTATTTTATTGTTAATGTTACGTATATTAAGTTCCTTAACTAAATAGCTGTTGGACGTATTTAGAGGTATAAAAGAAGGCATTATAGATAGTAGTATCCTAATAGACAGTAGATAAAACAACAATAATAAAGTTTACGGTGTGATATTATAAGGTGGAAGTATAGAGGTTAATTAAGGTGAATATCCGCGCTATAGATTTTATTAAATTAGCTTACTAACAAATAATCACTATTATAGTGACTTACCTTAGTAAATATTAACTACCTCTTATATACTTATTTATAACGCGCAAATCCTTTATAGTTAAGTTACTACTAATTAAAGTAAGTGGGCGCTGTCTAGTTAACTTGCAAAGTGACATTAATATAGAATTACCGCTTAATTAAGGTGCTGGAAAAGGGTTGTAAACGGATATTAGGTTTACTTAGTAAGCGGATTTCTTACTTTTAAAGTGCGTAGATACGTCCTTTTGTTTTCTCTTGCTATAAGGTGGATCTAATATTGGCTAAGAGGCTTAAGATATAGTAGCCTAAGAAGAATAGATAATATCTAGTTAAGAGGATTATAAGACACTTAAACTAAATGGCTAATATAATATAGGTTCTACGGGTTTTAGAAGCTTTTAGTATAAACCCTAGTATCTCTCTAGATAAGAAGCTAATAGACTATTTAGATATATATATAGAGATTAATACTTAACACCTAGATATTAATTAGAGCTCTATACTAGTCTTAATTAAGTTAATAAATAAGTAGAATGCTAAGGAATATTAAATACTAACCTACTAAAGCTGCGTTATATCCAAAGCTGAGGGCGGAGATTAAGTACTAGGCTATAGGTTCTAAGCTATACCTAGTTTAAAGAGCGGAGATCGAATATTAGACTGTAAATTCTAAGCCGCACCCAATTTAGAAGGTGGGGATTAAGCATTAACACGCAAATTCTAAACTGCGCCTAGTTTAGAGGGCGGAGATTAAGTATTAGCCTATAAACCCCAAGCCTTAGAGTTTCCTAGGAGCGGAGATTTAGTATCGCAACTTAAATTTTAAGCCTTAGGATTCTCTAGAAGCGGAGATCTAATACTATATTATGAATTCTAAATTTCCGGATTTCTTACTACCTAGGAACTGGTACTACGGTATAGATCTTAAACTTTAGAAATTTTTGTAATTGGAGATCTAGTGCTATATTACAAATATTAAACCTCAGGCTTATCTAAAAGTTAAGACTTAGTGTTGCACTGTAAGCTCTAATACTCAGACTGCCCTAAGGATTTGGATTTAATGCTGCGCTATAAGCTTTAATATCCGGATTGCTCTAAGGGCTAAGACCTAATACTGCGCTATAAGCTTTAATATCCGGATTGTTCTAAGGGTTAAGGTATGGAGCTGCCTTGTAAGCTATAATACCTAGCCTACCCTAGAGACTGGTTTCTAATGCTATAGTATAGACTTGGATATCTGGGAGCTATAGGGAGTTAATATCTATTATTATAGTATAGACCCTAATATCTAAGAGGCCGATACTTAATACCTAATAATAACTAACGCTGATTGTTGCCCTAGGGCTGTTAATACCTAGCCTAACTTTAGGATTCTAGATATCCGCCCTATGTTAAAAACTAGACCTAACCATCGCGTTGCTAGGACTAATGTCCATTATAGGGTGTTAGTATACTTGGCCTAGAGGTGTTCTGCTAGCTAGAGTTTAAGCTAGCTAGCTACGCGTTCCTGCTAGATATAGGCTAAGAAGGTAATAGTATTGGCTGCCCTATATATGGATTTTCGGCGGATATTAATTAAGGTAGCTAAGCTACTTATGTTTATAGACGTTAAGCTACTAATATTATACGCCTCTTTGCTACCCTAGACCGTGGTAATATCTGCTTTATACTATCTTTTAATTTGCTTACTAACGCTAATAGCTAGCTCTTTACCTGATTTGCCTTTCTACCTCCGCTTAAATAAAGGCAATAAACTTATCCAGATTATTACCAAGCTGATTATAATTCTAATTAGGTAGGTTTTTCTTAAGCGCCTTATGGCTAGTTATATACCAGGCGCAGCTATAAAGGGCGGCAATTTGCTTATTGGATATAATGTAGCTTAAGGTTAGATTCTAAATAGTGTGCTAATATTTCTTCTCTATCTAGTTATAGAACTAGTTTTTTATGCTTATAGCAAAGGCCTTTTATTGTATCTTCCTTGGAATCCCCTTTATATACGGCTTATAGATATTAAACTCTTTAAAAGCCTGTAAAGTAGGATTATAGTTAGAGCAATAACCCTAGCTACTAATAGACGGAGACTGTTCCTTATAGTTCTCTAATATAATCTTTTATAAGTAGCCCTTTTCCTTATTTATAAGAGTATATATATAATAGGAGAGAGCTACTCTTTTCTTGGCTTTAGTCTTTAGGCGCCACGCTGGCTTCCCTAGTATAATATCTGTAGGTAGAACTATAGATATTCTATCTAGACTAAGCTCTTACCCTATATTAGATGCGGACGGATTAAAATTAGTATTACTGTATATGGATACTTTTAAAGATATATTGCTAGCAAAATTAGCAGCCCTATTTTCTTGTAGTACCTGTTGCTTAATATGATATTCGTAGCTAAGTTAACTTGGCTAAGATCGGAAGGCTCTAGTATGACCGCGATTTTTAGCTAGCCTAGCAATATCCTTATGTGGACCTTTATACCAATCCTTAATTAGAAATATCGCCTTACCTATTTAACTACTACTATAAGCACTACGTCCAAGTCGTTGCTATATTATATTAATGGACTTGTCTTTATATATGCAATACTACGTAATATAGTTAATATTAGGAATATTAGCGCCATAGGCAAGCGCGTTAAAGGAGAGTAGAATATAAATTTCCAAGTTAGGCTTTCTAAACTCCTTATATAGTCTGTCTTTATCCGCAATAGCTAACGATGTATAATAAAGCTGAATAGCTCTTTTAGCCTACGCTTCCTGGTACCTATAATATACCAACTATAAATAAATTAAGTCCCTATAGAGTAATATTATGTCTTTTAAATTAAGAAAGATAATTGTCTTTAGAATCTAGTAGGGAGTTAGCGTATATTAGATTCTCTGCTTAGCGGATATAGCGGTATACGCGTGGTCTATAATAAAGTATAAGCTCTTAAAGGACTTCTTACTTTCTTATTTAACGTATTCTCTAATAATTAATAGATCTGGCTGGTTAATTAATATCCGTACTATATTAATATTATTTTAAAAGCCTACCAACCCTTAAACAATCTTAAACGTTATATTATTAAGTGTTGCAGTATAAGCAAACTAAGGCTTCCGCCCTAATAACAACCGCACTTTCTATAGCTGTGTATACGAACTTCGGAACGAATCCCCTTAATTAGCCATAAGGTATACTTTATTAATCACTACTAAACTAATATACACACAAAAGGTAGGGTTAGTAAGAGTCTTATAAAACCTTTTGCTAACTAATAGCTCTGGCAATATTAAAATATGAGTGTATACTCTAATGCGGATTTCCTATAAAAGACGTGCGGATATTGTCTTAGCGTATATATAAACCGGCCTTGTTCTAGAAAGCTCCTTAATCTTTACCTTCTACTCTATACCAATCGCATTAAGTGGTAAGATAATAATCACTACTAAGGCCCAAAGAAGACATAGCATTGCTTATATTATTATACTCTTGCCAAATAAGGTTCTTGTAATAAGTATTATATCTTTTTTCTTAAATAGCAGCTACCTAAGGGCTTTAAGCTGCTCCGCACGTCCGTAATAAGGATATAAAAAAGTAATAGCCTTATTAACCTTGCTTAGCTGCCAGGCCTTGCTCTTTCCGTAAAGCATAAAAAGCTAATCTTAAAGGTCCTATAGCTATCGTTCTTAGTCCATTTTATAATTTCTTTAAGTCCAATTATTTAATACCTAATATGGCCGCGGCTGTTCTAGTACCTTATTTAACTTCTTCCCTCTCCAGCTAGTGGGTTTTGGTGCTGGCATATAGTAGATTTGCCTAGATATCCGTGACTTGGTGGTAGGCGCGCGATAAGGTTTTAGTGGGTATTATACACTATAACGCGGACACTATATATCCGCTAGGTTATAATAGGTTCTTTAGGATGGCTATTATAGGTCTATATAGGTTTTATATATATTAGCTAGCGTTTAATAAAGTTATATATTATTATTATTATTCATTGCTTAACGTCCGATTCGGATCCCTATTGGGCCCACGCGGACTACTCCTTATATACATATAGGGAGAAAACTCTATTTGAGAAAACCCCATGATCCATCTCCCCGCCTTTTAGGACTCGCCTACAAGGCGCCTGCAAGGCGCCTACAAGTTACCTATAGTGCTCTACTACCTTACTTTTGACCTCCTTGGGAACTACTGCTGCCGTAACAAACCTACGGACGCGCTAGTATCGCAAACTTTACTCTACTACTGTAGAGTTATTAGGGGGCGCCTAATACCCACCCCATTGCCTTCTATTACCATTTCCCTTGCAACCCGGAACTGGTTTAGTATATTTTAGCTAATAAGCCACTAGGTAACCGCCTTAAGACCTTTTTATATTAAGAGCAGTGTATTATAGTTCTCTATACCAGCTACTAAGAGCATTGCTTCTCAGTTAGTGTGTAAGGGGCATAATAGTATTACGTGTTTTAGTGTCTATCTTAGCTAGCCACATTCGCATCTTAGGCTACCTACTAGAACGCCTACCCAGTAGAGCCAATCTTTTAATCCTATTATTCCTGTTCTTAGGAGTGTTGCTATTGTATTTTCTACCTTTGTTAGGCCTTCTTAGAGCCCTTAAGTGTTTACCCCCTATGGCGTTGACCATGCTATAGCTTGGGTTACTCTTGCCTAAGTTAGCCTCTGTACCTTTAACTTCTATACACCTCTCCAGCGCTGGTCCAACCAGTATTGTATTGCAGTTAATAGTTTCCTAGCGTTCTTTTATACTCTACTTTAGCTCCTTTCTCTTTCTTACTATTGTCTTTGTTGGCCTCTTACACGTCTCCCTTCCTCCTCTATATAGGCCTGGGCCCTAATACTGCACTATTTTTCTTCTACTTTCTTTACCTGTTTCTCTAGTATATCTTCCCTACTTTAGGGTTGTTGGATTGTTCTCCTATAAGGCACCCTAGGGTCCCTCCATAGTTTATTTAGGCGTGTCTTGATATACTTTATAACATTAGAGTTGCGTTCGTTTTACGCCCTTTACATTGCGGTAGCTTTAATATGTAGTTATAGGGGGGGGATATTGGCTTCCTTCTTAAGGAGTGCTGCGGCCGTTCGCTTATACCCGCCTGTTATACTCCAGAGGCATACTATCTGGACCTTTTGGAGTGGTTTAAGGAGTAATTTAGGGGGGCCCTTCTTGGTTTTACTAATAGCCCAGATGCTGGATCTATACGTCATAGTAGGCCGGACAACTGCTATATATAGTAGGCGTGACCTCTAGAAGCATGGACCCTATATAGAATTAACGATCCTAGATAATACAATGTACTATACTTAGCCCTTATAGGCTGCTTGCGCCGCATATATGCTCCACCGGAGCTTGCTGTCTACCTATACTCCTAATACCCTTAGGCCCTGAACTGGTTGACCCCCAAAGCCTTAGATATAAATTGCATGCTAAAGATCTGCAGATTGGTTGCGTTTTCTTATAAAATAGATTAGCTGGTATTTCTCTGGTGAGAATTGGACTCTATGTTATCTTGCCTATTTTATATAGGTGTTATGGGCTTTCTCTAGTGTTCTGCAGTTCTCTACGGCTGTTGGCCCATATATAATTAGGTTTGTGTTATTAATAAAGCCTATCCCCTAGGTCGCCCCTTCCTTAAAGGAGTCTAGTAGGTTTCTTATAAAGAAAAGGAAGAGTATAGGCGAGAGGGGTGATCCTTATGGTATTCCTATTATAACTGCGATAGGGGGGCTCTGGTATCCGCTAAAAACCAATAATATTTCTTTCTGGCCTGTAAACCCTCAAACAAATTGTATAATCTATTTTGGGAAGCCCTTTGCCCTAAGGATGTATAGGAGGCGCTTATAGGGTATATTGTTGTAGGCACCACTAATGTCTAGGCTAAGCATTGATACTACAAAGTCCCTTTATATCGCCCATGCAGATTTAATGGTGGCAGCGAGTAGCATAAGTGCTAATAGTGTTAAGCGGTTCTTTCTTGCCCCCATTTGGCTTTGTGGTAGTAGGGTGTGTTTCTTAACCATATCTGCTATATAGTCTGCTATTACCTTTTCTAAGATCTTACTGAGGGTGTTTTCTAGGGTGATAGGGCGGTAGCTTCCTGGGATTAAGTAATCTGCTTTACCTTCTTTCCGTAGAACAACCGTTGTTATAGATCTTCTGAGTTATGGGTAGTAGCCTATAGCAAAGCATACCCTAGCTACATCTGCAAGCTAGGGTGCTATAAGTGGTCCATAGGTCTTTAAGGCCTTATTTAGAATCCCATCTGGTCCTAGTGCTGTATTGTTTAAAAGGCGGCTAATAGTTCTGGCCATTTCCTCTATTGTTATGTCGCTGTCGACCCTTAGGCAAGTCACTAGTGTTTTACCTATAATGTCGCTAAGGTCTGCTAGAGCTGGTTAGGGGAAGAACCTTTCTATAAGGATCTTTACCTTCTTATTATTGTTGTTAGTAGCCTATGGTTCCCCTACTCTTCATAGGGGTGGTAGGTATAGGTCTTCTACTAGGCGCCTTACCTTTTTCTTTACCTATTTCGCCATAGCCCAAAGGCCCTTGTTATAGGGGAGGCTTAGGTTAGAAGTATGCTTGTTTATAAACCATCTCCAGTTGTTCCTTGCTTCTTTCTTTAGGGTATTCTTTAACTGGTTTCTTGTATCTTTATATCGTCTCTTATCTTTAGGGTTATGGCTGCTTATATATTTCCTTCTTGCTCGTTATTGGCTAGCAATAAAAACCGCGCATTATACGGACCATACGTGTTACGCATGGGGGCCCGGTTTTAAGACTAGGCAGTGCTCTTCTAGCCCATTTTTAATTGCTGCCTAGATCCTTTCTAATCTTTGGTTAATTTCCTTAGGGGTAGCTAATAAGCCTCGCTTGTTTGGTATTAGGTGGATTTCTTCTAGATCTTAAAGTTATTGTTTAACTATATTAAGGAAACTGTCTGTCTTAAGCTTCCTTATTACATATCTTTTACTACTTGGTTGCGCCTTAATATCCAAATCTAGCTGTATCTGGATAGGGATATGGTTTAAAGCAATTACCCATTTTTCTTTAGGGTTGCACCTTTTGAGTCTCTAGTATAGGCCTTTGTCTATAAATATGAGGTTAATTATACTTCTGGAGGTTCCTTATTGCTATATAATTGCTCCTGGGGGGGTAGCTAGCTTAAGGCCCCAGGTGTCTATAGCTCTTAGTAGGCATTCTGCCTGTCATTTAGCAGCAACATAGATCCCCCCCTACTATAGGTAGTGGAGGTTTATATCTCCTAATAGGATGGACTCTATGCCTTTGGTTTCTAGTAAGCTTATTACTAATATAATGTTCTCTGTTTATGGGACCCCTTTAACCCTAGGGTTATATATATTAATAATTTATACCAGTCCCCTATATGTCTAGACTATTATAACTGTAATATCTAGGTTAACTGCCTGCTATAACCATAAGGACAGGCTAATAGCCTTGCTAATTATAAAGCACACGTAAGTGGCTGCTTTTGGTTTGTATAGGAGCTAAAATCCTCGGGGGCAGTATGTTAATTATATATAGGTATTATAGTACGGCTCTTATATGGCAAGGATATGGTGTTTCTCTGGGTTTAGACTATCTAGTAAGGGCCTTGTAAGACGGTGGTTTGTGTTGCCGCAGTTATACTGTATAATGGATAGGTGGTGGACCCCTGGTAAGGGTCCTTCGCCTCTTCTTTATTCCTCGCTTCTTCTATTTCCACTTTCTCTAGGATATTCAGAACTTCTGTCTCTTGTGTCTATACCCTAGTCGCTACTTATTTTATGTAGAGCTTTCCATTTCTGTGTCTTATGTTTCTACTAGCGCTTCTATATCTAAATCTATTATTGTCTCCGGTTCTTCCCCTGCTGGTTAACTATAGGCCCTTTATGGGTTGGCTACAAATGTTATATTTGCCGCGTTAAATCTAATTCTTGATTATCCTGGTCTTGAGCTTGCTATAGCTATCTATAGGGGTCTTCCTATAGGGCGTTCTCTTCCTTGTGTCCCCTGTGACCCTTATGTCCCTATTCGGTCTGGTAATGTCGCGCGGCGCCGTTTCTGGCCCGTTAAGGCTTGGGATGGCTGGCCTAGCCCCCTAATATTAAAGGTAGGAAACGCTGGGAAGGCACCTACGTCTCCCTAGCTTATCGCCTATTGTTTCCATTTATATAACCTAGTGTGCAGTTATTCCCGTAGCTGTTGAGCCCTTGCCTTCCGTCTTCTGTATTTAATGCAGTCTTCTCTCTCCCACGCCTTATGTGTGCTTTGGTGGCAGTTTGCGTATTTTATTTAGTCTTAATTTAAGTAGTGTCTTATATTATAGGGGCCTGCATAGTGGCCGTAGCACACCTGTGCTGCGTATATGGATTAGGTGTGTCCCTATTATATATAGCGGTAGCATCGTTCTAGGTATAGTCTATGGTTATAGAGCCTTGCGTTATATATAAGGCCATTTATAATTATTCCTTTTTGGATAAGGAGTTTTTGCATTCCTGGTATATATATACTAACAATAAGGGAGCTATGCGTTTAACTAGTGTCTCCCTAGTAAGTCTCTGGCGACCCTTATATTCTCTTATTATTCTTATTGTTTGCTTAGTTTACATTTTCCTATTAAAGCTATTAGATTTAGGTGATCTTAAGACCTAGTATAAGGTGTTCCATTTACTTTACTATCTCCTGTATAGTTGCTGTATTGTCCGCCTAGCGTCCCTTTTCTACCCTAAGGCTTATAGGAACCGCTAGGACTTTAACTGGGTAATCTTTACGGAGCACTTTTATGCTAATACGTTCTCCTAGCCTGTTCCCTACTTTTATGGCTTGTTTCTTTGCCTATTGGTCCTTTAGGGTGACTCTAATATCTCCGCTCTTAAGGTGTTAGACTGTAACTGCGTTATAGACCTCTTTGTAAATCTTTATAAGTGTCACGGCACTGACCTGACGCGTTGTTATGGCTACGCGTATGCATGAGCATGGACCTGACCCCTGAGCAACACGTATATATACCTGCCTCGTCTCCTATATATAGATCCTCACACGACATCGTTTGTCAATGATACACAGTCACAGTTACCTTATTGACCCTCTGCACGTACTGTGACAGTATGTCGTGTCATTACCTACGCCCCTGGTAGGGCTTCGTTTCCACTATTCCAAAGCTACGTTCCAAAGCTACGACCCTACCCCGGGCGGGATTCTTACCCTCGTTCTACGTTAACACTAACCCAGTAAAATCTCTGTCGAATCCATTTGAGTTCCCGAGCCGATATCCTCCTCCCTGTATCTACACGTCTTGAGTTTCTGAGCCGGCTGCAGGGAGACACCCTGCGGGCTATATTTCTCGTGTTTTAACTATAGTGTCCTCCGAGTCTGTTTCTAGCCATGCTACTACTTTACGTCCCGAGTTTCTAAGCCGGCTGCAGGGAGATACCCTATGGGCTATATTCCTTGTGCCTTAATTACAGTGTAAGACTATAGGTTACCGATCTCTTCTTTATCTCTAAGTCCGTTCCTAGCTATTGCTTTACGTCCAAGTTTCCTAGGCCGGCTGTAGGGAGTATACCCTGCGGGCTATGTTCCTCGTGTCTTAATTATAGTGTAAGACTATAGGTTACCGATCTCGTCCCTATCTCTATCTCTCCGTCTTCGTCTTCGACAATAATATACTTTAAGTTTACCGCAACAAGAATCTACGCTTTAACCTTAATCTCTATACTCCAAGCCTTTTGAATCTATACCTTAACCTCAATCTCCGTACTCCGAGCCTTTTAAGTCTATACCTTAACCTTAATCTCCGCAACCCTAAGCCATTCGAGAGTTAATATCCGCAATACGCCCCGCGGTTACATTTTTTTTCTTTATCTCCTCCGTTTTCTATATTAGTTTCGCTTCTTTGCCTCAGCTTTACATTGTATTTAGCACTCAAGACGAGTGCTAGCGGAGAGCGATATAGTAGGGATATAGGTAGGAGGGTCTAAGGACTATAAGGACAAGGACCTTTAAGGACTAGAAGGACAAGGACCGTAAGGACTGGAAGGACAAGGATATATATATCTGTTTTTTTTTTTTACTTCTATGTTTTTACTGCCGTTACTTGGCTTATAGGAGCTCGCCTTAGGAAGGGGGATATACTGTTACGGCACTGACCTAACGCGTTGTTATGGCTATGTGTATGCATGAGCACAGACCTGACCCCTGAGCAACACGTATATATACCTGCCTTGTCTCCTGTACATAGATCCTTATATAATATTGTTTATTAATGATACACAGTTATAGTTACCTTATTAACCCTCTGCATGTACTATAATAGTATGTCGTGTCATTACCTACGCCCCTTGTTAGAAATTAGCGATAAGGTGCTAACTAAGCTCTAGACACATTGCGAGGTCAAGCTCTACATGCAATCTATATAGACATCAACCGCATCTACTACATTACGAATCAATTAATATTTATTGTCTGCGTCATCTCTATTATCAAATAGACCCTCAAGACACCTCCGCTGTGACCTTATGACCTTGTAATTCCAACAGGTTATAAGCCTAGGTAGCGACACCTCTCCTAACTCAAAAATCAACCCCAAAAATGACCTTCTTTACCTTAACCTCAACGACACCTACATACGATCACAAGGCCGGTAAAATCGTCATTTTTAATGGAGACAACTTTGCAGACTAGGAGCGCACCTACAAGGCAGCCCTAATTATATTAGAGGGCTGGGATTTTATTACTGGTACAGAGGACCTAAATTGAGTTAATTTAGCTGATGGAAGAAGAAGATAAGGGAAAGTAAACAAGATCATCTACAATTTAATAGGAGACAACCGTTAGGAAGAGATGCATGCGATAATAAAGGCGTACGATATTTAAGAAATATGGGAAGGAATAAAGAAGTTTAATAAGGCCAATAATAAGGTCTATATCTTTAGACTCTATAGAGAGTTCTATAGCATTATATTTGACCCTATAAAAATGCGAATTGTTAAGTTCCTCTAAATACTTAATTAATTTAAAATCAATCTAGCCTTAACGCCTTAAGCACTTACCAACAATAATATTAAAGAGTAGCTTCTCTTGGCCCTCTTAAGCGATGTTACGTAGTAGAATGCGAAAACCTGGTGTTTACGAGACAAACAAGACCTTAAGAGCTGCATTACCCTTCTTTAGGAGCAAGAGACTGCTCTCCCTACACAAGTACAAAATGCAGCACTTATACACAAGAGGAAAGACGAACCTAGGGGGAGAAGGGGAAACCGAGGTTAAGGTTAAATAAGGGGCAGAGGCCGTGCTAGTAGATTTAATTATTTCTTATCGCGTTATCGCTATAGCTCGTTATCTTAAGTAAGCAAAGAGCCAAGACGACCAGAAAGAGATAAGTGCAGAGTATACTATTAGAAAGGTCACTACTAGAAAGACTGTCCCCTATTTAAGCAATTCCAATTTAATAATGCCAGGAAGACAGATCAAGGTACTCCTAAGGTAGAGGAAGTAGGGAATGTAGCAATAGCTAAGGAAGAATTTAATAGTGATTTAATCTACCTTAACCCTAACCCTAAATGTGCTATGCTTATAATAACGTCTTTAGCTTGGGCTCTTAACTTAGGAGCAATTAAGCACTTTACTAGTAACCAATTAGACCTAATATACTTAAAGAAATGGAATACGCCACGATAGGTCCGTACTGCGAATGGGACCGTTGTCCCTACTATAGGCTACGGTTAAGTTCAAATTAGTACCCTAAAGCTAAAAGACATCTGGCTTGTACCTTTGTTTAAGTTAATTAAGCTAATCTTAGTAAGAACTCTTACTTAGGAAGGCTACTTGATTATATTTAACCCAGACAATCAAGCTACTAGTAAGCATAAATTAGGTACAACATTTAAGGCCACTATAAGGAATAACCTTTACGTGCTATAAGAGTATTAGGAAGCATTTAATGCGATAGTAGAAGCATATAATTTATAACTAAATGTCAGTGAAACAGATGCTAAGCTATAGCACCGCCAAACTGGATATACAAATTACAGTAACCTGTTCAAGCTACAGTACTCCTTACTAGGTATAAAGCTCAAGAAGAGAGTAGTACTAGTTAGCAAGAGCATGTGCGAAGCTTGTCTAGCTAGGAAGATGCGAGAAATACTAAGCAAGAAGATGACTAAGCGCGAGAAGATACCTGGTCGAGGGCTACACCTAGATACTATAGGACAAATCGGTATATTAATTAGAGGTTATAACTACTACCTCCTAGCCTTAGACGATGCTATACGCTACACTTAGGTTATTCCTCTTAAAACCCTCTAAACTAAAGAGGTACTGCCATATATCAAAGAGATTATCGCAAGGGCAGAGAGGTTCACTGGCAATAAAGCTGCATAGATTTAAGCGGATAATGGAAAGGGGGAGTTTGGCTATAGATTTCAAGACGAACTGATACCCTAGGGTATTAACTTTAAACCTTGTCCGCTATACAAGCACTTATACAATGGCGCAATCAAGCGCGCGATCTATATAGTCGATTATAAGACAAGGTTACTTCTATTTTAAGGAAATATACTAGTTGAACTCTAGTGCTACGCAGTCGAGCATGCTATCTGGATTAAGAATTAAGTACCTACCTCAGCACTTCCATTTAACGACGAGCATAGTGGTGCTATTATACCCTACAAGGTATATACCTGACGAGTTCCTGACTTAAAAAATCTAGTCGTTTTTAGGTGTTACGCCAATCTAATTAATACGCTTAAGAAACACCCTAGGAAGTATAATTTGAGAATAAAACCTAACTACGTTTTTATAGGGTTAAAAGGGAGTAGTTAATTTAAGATAATAAACCTGCATACCCAAGCAATTGAGCTATTTAGAGATACTAAAGTGAACAAGTACAGGTTCCCTTATAGAGCACCTTAGGTGTAAGCTACAAGATATAGTAACCGAGTGGGCCGCTTAGATTGAGTGGAAAGCCTAGGTTAAGATTAAGCGGGACACTTAAATCACGCTATAAGCCAAGCCGCAAACCGACCTACACCTCCCCCTACTACCTTAAACGCGCCGACAAAGACTTTAGTTGCGAGAACTATAAGTAGGCTAGATAGTAACCAAGTGGGCCGCTCTAAATAAGTGGGAAGCCTAGGTTAAGACCGAGTGGGCCACTCTAATTAAGTAGGAAGCCCAGGTTAAGATTAAATAGGACACTTAAATTAAGGTAATATTAAGGGTGGGACGCCTGTATAAAGCACATTAATACGCATTTCTTATGCGCAGAGAATAAGGTCTGGAAGGTTACTAAATATAAGAGTTTTTAATAATACGGTGGTTTAGTTAGTAATAGCTATAAAAGCTATTCACCTGGAAGCTGAGAACACTACCTCTATAGGAGCACCTATAGCACCTTTTAACGCTATTGAGTTAGATTAGGCCTTAAGGGAGGACGCTCCTGGCTGGATAAAAGCTATCTTTAAAGAATTCCTCTTACTTAAGAGGATGCACACCTATACCATTATAAGGGGGAGAGTACTAGAAGGAAGGTCGTTACTCCTAAGCAAGCTAGTTCTAAAGCACAAGTATAATGCCAAGGGAGAAGTAATTCGCAAGAAGGCAAGACTGTATATTTAGGGAGACAAGTAAACCCCTAATATCGATTATTTTAAGATATTTGCGTCTGTTGTATAATACGACACCTTTAGGTTCCTAATAGTAAAGGTGGTAGCTAAGGACCTTAAGCTTAACTATATTGATATTAAAACTGCATTCTTAAACCCGCCGTTGCAAGAACAGATTTATATGCAGATTCTTAACCTATTAAGAGACTTTAAACCTAAGCTTAAGGGCGTAAAAGACGTCTACTTAAAGTTAAATAAGTCACTTTACGGCCTAAAGCAGGCACCGAGAGAATGGTTTTAGATGGTTAAGAAGTTCTTTAAGAGCATAGGTTTAAAAGCAGCTAATGCTAACCCTAATCTCTTTATAGGAAATGAAGTATATATCTTGCTATTTGTTGACGATATGCTGATCGCAGGAAAGCGCTGATACCTTAATATCACAAAGACAAGAATTTTAAGAGAATGGAGATGCAAAGACCTAGGTCCTATAGAAGTATTTATAGGCTTCCAAATTAAGTGAGATTATACAAACCGAACCCTTAAGCTACATCAGATAATATATACTAAAAAGCTACTTAAATAGCTAAAAATAGACAACTGTAATCTGGCCAAGCTACTAATACCAGTAGGTACTGTCCTGAAGCCCAATATTGAAAGCCTCCTTAAGTATAATAATGTAACAGTATACCGGCAGATCATTGGCTCTATAATCTACCTCTTAAACTACACATGTTCTGATACTAGCTACGCTGTTGGTTAGTTAGCTAGGTTTATGGCAGTACTAGGAGAATCGCATTACCGCTTAAGCAAGCAGCTACTATGATATCTAAACAACACTCTCAAAGCAGGAATTACCTACTTAAGTTAAGCAGTCTACCTTCCTCTATATAAGCTCACGTTACCTACTGGTTACAATATCTTTACTGATGCTATATAGGGAACAGAATACAATTGGATATTATTCCAAGGCATAGCAGTTATATACTATAGGGGAGCAGTAATCTGGATGGCTTAAAGGCAGAAGTTAACGGTATTGAGCTTAATAGAAGCAGAGATTATAGCGGCATCAGAAGGAGCAAGGTTAGTAGTATAGCTTAAGAAGCTAACAAGAGATCTAGAAGAGAGAGATAATAATAACCCTTTTATCCCTACGCTCTACTGTAACAATAAGGGTACGGTTGACCTTTTATACAACATAAAATACCACTAGAAAGCCAAGTATATTAAGACTTAATACCTCTTTGTACAAAACAATATGGTTTAGTGAGGTTGACTTAAAGTGGTATATATACTAGGCAAAGATCAGCCGGGAGATATGCTTATGAAACAGCTACTAATTGACTAATTTACGAAGCACTGTGTAACGCTAGGAATCGGTAACTGACGAAGACGGTAACGGACGGAGACAGGGTAAGTTATGGAGGTTTTTCGCCTACTATAGGTTTTCCCTCTATATGTAGGCCAAATGGCACTTGTAAGGTATTTGGGAATAGCTTTATAATTACCTATTTAGGACAGACGAGGAGAGCGTCGTCAGCATAGGGGAGTGTCAGAAATTAGCGATAAGGTGCTGACTAAGCTCTGGACACATTGCGAGGTCAAGCTCTGCATGCAATCTATATAGACATTAACTGTATCTACTACATCACGAATCAATCAATATTTATCGTCTGCGTTATCTCTATCATCAAATAGACCCTCAAGACACCTTCGCTGTAACCTTATGACCTTGTAATTCCAACATCCCTAGTAGGGCTTGTTTCCACCTCTGTTCCAAAGCTTTGTTTCCAAAACTATGACCCTACCCTAGGCGGGATTCTTACCCTCGTTCTATGTTAACACTAACCTAGTAAAATCTTTGTTAAATCTATTTGAGTTCCTAAGCCGATATCCTCCTTCCTGTATCTATATGTCCCGAGTTTCTGAGCCGGCTGTAGAAAGACACCCTGCGGGCTATGTTTCTCGTATTTTAACTATAGTGTCCTCCAAGTCTGTTTCTAGCTATGCTACTACTTTACGTCCCAAGTTTCTAAGCTGGCTATAGGGAGATACCCTGCGGGCTATATTCCTTATGCCTTAATTATAGTGTAAGACTATAGGTTACTAATCTCTTCTCTATCTCTAAGTCTGTTTTTAGCTATTGCTTTACATCTAAGTTTCCTAGGCTAGCTGCAGGAAGTATACCCTGCGGGCTATATTCCTCGTGTCTTGATTATAGTGTAAGACTATAGGTTACCAATCTCGTCCCTATCTCTATCTCTCCGTCTTTGTCTTTAACAACGATATACTTTAAGTTTACCGCAATAAGAATCTACGCCTTAACCTCAATCTCCGTACTCTAAGCCTTTTAAATCTATACCTTAACCTTAATCTCCGTACTCCGAGCCTTTTAAGTCTATACCTTAACCTCGATCTCTGCAACCCCAAGCCATTTAAGAGTTAATATCCGTAATACGCCCCGTGGTTACGTTTTTTTTCTTTATCTCCTCCGTTTTCTATATTAGTTTCGCTCCTTCGCCTTAGCTTTACATTGTATTTAGCACTCAAGACGAGTGCTAGCGGAGAGCGATATAGTAGGGATATAGGTAGGAGGGTCTGAGGACTATAAGGACGAGGACCTTTAAGGACTAGAAGGACAAGGACTATAAGGACTAGAAGGACAAGGATATATATATCTATTTTTTTTTTACTTCTATGTTTTTACTGCTGTTACTTGGCTTATAGGAGCTCGCCTTAGGAAGGGGAATATACTGTCACAGCACTAACCTAACGCGTTGTTATAGCTACGCGTATGCATAAGCATGGACCTAACCCCTAAGTAATACGTATATATACCTGCCTTGTCTCCTATATATAGATCCTTACACGACATCGTTTATTAATAATACACAGTTATAGTTACCTCGTTGACCCTCTGCATGTACTGTAATAATAAGGACTTCTGTTTCTAATTGTCCCCTAAGCCCCTCTGCTTTTTCTGTATTTGGTTATATTATAATTATATACCTAGTTATTATCTTAAGGGGGGTGGGTTCCCTATGCTATAGAAGCGCAGCTATAGCGGCCTAGGTGCGGTTTGCTAGTAAGGGGGAGTTTTATTTGTTTTCAATTTTGCTTAGCCGTTAGAGGATTTAATTAAGGGTTTACTAAAGGGGCGCCTAGGGCTTACTGGACTGGCAGAGCCATTCTACTAGCTATATTAGTTCGTTATAGCTAATAATTACTCCCTTATAATTCTGGATACTAAATGCGTCTAGTAGGCTTTGTATTTTATTAGATGCCTTCTTAATAGAGGTATTTCCGCTTTATAGTGTGGTATTCGCCCGTCTTTATTATGGAGGGCCGTTGTTAGGTGTGGATCTGGCAGTCGCGCGTAAGTGCGAACCACTGTCGGTCGACATATGCCTCCCCTGCGATGCATGTATCTTAGGGGGATTCTCTAGGTGTTTTTTAAGGTTCTTTTGGTTGGTTTTGGTCTTTTTGGGCCGGGTGCAGCAAGAGCTCCAAAAAAAAAACCAAGTCAATAAAGTTATATATAGTTATGGGATTCCTAATAACGCGTTTTTTTCTCTAAAGAAAATGATTATAAGACCTAAAAATACCTAAGTAATAAAAATAATATATTCTAAAAGCCTAGGTTCTGTTATATAATTAATTAACTTTAGGAAGTAATATAAAATATTAGTATTAAGTTATTTTAATCTCCGTAATCTCTATAACGCGGATATTATTGGAACGTGTAAAAACCCTCGGAAATATAGCTTAGACATAATTCTGGTGGTTTCGCACAAACGTAGTTAGTAAGCTTGCGGACTGATTAAAAATCCGTACCAACAGAATCGCGTCTAAGCTTGCTGAGGTAACTATAAGCGAGTCGCGTACACAACGCACCTTAAAATTCACCAAAAATTAGAAAAATTGTACTTTAATATCTTAACAACCACTTAATAATAGATTCTAATATTTTGGATTTAGACTTTTATATATACTTTATAGCTTCTATTAAAGTTATGTAATAAATAGTTTAGTAGTTTTTAAGATATTAAGATTAAGGGGCTAAAATAAGGCTAAGTTGCTAAATTTTAAAAACAACTAAACTATTTATTATATAACTTTAATAAAAGCTATAAAGTATATATAAAAGTCTAAATCCAAAATATTAGAATCTATTATTAAGTGGTTGTTAATATATTAAAGTACGATTTTTCTAATTTTTGGTGAGTTTTGAGGTGTGTTAGCGACTCAGTTAATCGAGGTATAAGTACGGCATAAGGGACGCGCAAGCCTGTATAATTAGTAGTCTATAAACGAGAATCTAAAGCTAGAGAAAGGAAGGAGAAGAATAGCAGCGCCGCTTAATATTTTATGCGGTCCTTAAGTTATATAACTTATATTTACTATAATCCACGTCTGCCAAGATCCACTGTTTTCCATTAGTGCTATAACATTACCCCCCCTTCTAAAAAAGCCTGCCCTTAGGCTTTATATGTCTACATTATATCCATAGGGTATTCTTGTCTTTATGCTTAATAGGCAGCCTATTATCTTTGCTATACTAGCACTCCATCTACTTGTTAAGGTACTTTGAGGGTCTAGGTTCGTTAGGGTATTAGTTATAGAATTCTTTAAGTCTCTAGGGGCAGCCTATAAAGTTCTAGGCGGGGTACTAGGTTAGGTTTAGATTATAGCCTTTCTATTAAATACGGTATTGTAGCGTTCCTTATACTAGTTTATAGGCTAGTATTTTATTAACTTCCTATTTATTATTGCTATTAACTTAAATTAGCAGGGGAGGCTTATTCTTTTATCTAAGTAGTAGGTTATTTATAGCCTTCTATAGCTTATCCAGTAAAAAGATAGAATAGACTTTAATTAAGTCTAAAAGCTTAACCTTATATAAGTTACCTTCTTTATTAAGGATCTTATATAGTCCTACTATCTTATAGTCTAGCTTGCGGCTAGGCCATTCTATTTTTTAGTTCTTTGTTATAACCTAGACCCTATTATCTATAATAAAGTCAGGTTCGCGCCTATATTTATTTGCCTACTATTCTATTAATCTCTAGGCCTTTTTTAGATTTATATAGGCTACCGTCTAAGCTTCTTTTAAGTTTTTAGTATATTGCTAGGCTTTCTTATAAGACAGTTTTTCGCGTATGGTCTATAGCCCCTCTAGTCTTTCCCAGTTAAAGCTTATATAGGGTAAGTATCCTATTTCTAGCTAAATAGGTACAAATCCTATAGAGTTATAGGGTAGGGTTGCCTAGGCGTAGTCTATTAGGGGTAGTAGTTTGCCCTAGTTATTCTAAAAGTAGTTAATAAAGGGCCGGAGCCTCTAGTCTAAGTATTAATTTACAATCTCTGTCTAACCGTCTGTCTAGGGGTGGTATGCTATAGAAAGCTTTAGCTTAATATTAAGGATCCGAGTAAACTTATTCTAGAAGGCTAATATAAACTGCGGCCTATAATCGGATATAATAGTATCTAGTAGTCCGTAAATTTGGTAGATATAATAGATATATAGTTAGGCTACCTCCTTAGTATTAATATTCTTATAATAAAAAGAGTTTTCTCCCCATATATATATAAGGAGTAGTCCGCGTGGGCCCAATAGGGATCCGAATCGGACGTTAAGCAATAAATAATTATAATATTCTTATAATAGGGGATTAAGAACGGGCGCTTACCAAAGTAGTTAACTAGGATTATTACTATATTATATCCGTTACGGTCCGTAGGCAGCTTATAAAAGTCTATAAAGATATACTACTAGGGGCATTCTAGTATTAGGAGTGGCTTTAATAGTCCTAGGGTTTTATCCCGTGGAATTATAAACCTATAGCAGTTATTACAGTTCTATATATAGCGGTTAATATCCGTAACTATTTTAGGCTAGTAGTAACGGTTACTATTAGGAATGAGGCAAGCGGTCATCACGTAACGCCGCGGCACTAGCGTGGCGAGGAGTCTTAAGCTCCTCGCCCTTCCTTATTCCAAACAAAAGAAGCTATTAACCAACATCACTATAACCTACTCAAGTAGTCGTTATTGGTAAGTCACCCTGTGTAACCAACACTAATTAGTGGTTGAACACACAGTTAACCACAGAGCAGCTAGGTTATCGATAGAAGAGATAGTCTTATATAGGGGTTCCTAGCGATACTATACTACCTTAGGCTTGCGGAAAACTAGTAATAGAAGTGTCACTAAGTACTAGGAGATACCAAGTTGCGTCTATTACGCAAAACAATCGCGTTTATAAAGATTTGGTCAAGTACTTTAGGTTAGAAGTGTTACTAAACCTAGGGTCCTAAGTTAATATCTAAAACGCGTCAACTACGCCTTAAATTGCCTACCTTTTAACAGCAAACCTACGAGATCCTATAAAGCTGAAAATCCTACCTACCTTTAATATACGACACCCCGTCAATTCTACTCCTATTATGGCGTTGACCTACCTAAAGAAGTATAAGAACGACATTAACCTAGAGATATAGGATAAAGACATTAACCCTATAAACGCTAAGTAACAGGACCTGAACGGATTCTTACTATACTATATAGCATAATACACAGACAGCGAATACAACGATACTGTGCTATGGTATTGCATAAAGGAGGACTTTATTAGATGGATAAAGGAAATATAGGCCCTCGCAAAGAAGAATATTATATAAGACTTCCATAACTTCCTATAGGAGAATGGAGTATTCGTACCTATAGATAGGGGTACTATTAGAGACAACATTTAGGAGCAAGTTATTAACGTAAAAGAAGAGCATAAATGGACTCTACAAGAGATTAAGATTGAGCACCAAATACGCGCTATAAAGAAGTTTAACTCTTAAGGGAATCCCAACGGACAACTATAAGCAACACCACAGATAACCTCAGGCTATTAAACACCTCAAGTTCCTCAGGCTGCCGTATCTTAACCTATGCCTCAAGCTCCGTCCCACTAGAGATTCTTAACCCCGTCCTACTTAAGCGCCAAGACGTTCCCTCTAACCCCTACCGCGCCTTAATAATCTCCGCAGCAGTCTCCGCAGCAGTCTCCGTAGTAACCACCACAACGACCTCTATAGCAACCTCCATAGCAACCTCCGCAACAACCTCCGTAACTACCACGTAATAAGCAACCCTACCCACCATATTAGCAATACGGACAGTGGAATGCTTATGACAAGATTGGACTGCCAGAGGTTTAATATTAAAAGAAAGAATTGCCAGAGGTTTAATATCACAGTATATTTTTAGTTATACTTAAAAATTATACTAGTAGCTTCTATTACAGCAAAATCACTGGAAGATTATATGACTTAAGACCTATAATTAGCACCGCTATTTACTTACATAAGGCACAGCAATTCTACTTTAATAACTACCCTTAGCAGGAGCTCGATTACGGCGAATATGACAGTTATAATAACGGCCAGTACTGGACCAATTACTCCTATAGATAAAGTGGGTATGGACAAGGCCGTAGCAGCGAAGATAGACGTAGAGGCTCTAGCTACCGCGGAGAAGGCCCTCGTAGAGGGTACTATAAAGGATAGGTAAAAAGGAAGTAGAAGATATAGCAATTTAAGGTTATAATAGTTTAAAATTTACCACTAGTAAGTAAGGAGGATTGATATTTATTACGCTAACCAAGCAGTATTTGTATATAGATGGTAACTATAAAAGAAGAGTTGCCAGTGTTGGGAATAAGGTAAGCGGTCATTACGTGACGCCACGGCACTAGCGTAGCGAGGAGTCTTAAGCTCCTCACCCTTCCTTATTTCAAATATATAAAGCTATTAACCAACATCACTATAACCTACTCAAATAGTTGTTATTGGTAAGTCACCCTATATGACTAATACTAATTAGTGGTTGAATACACAGTCAACCACAGAGCAGCTAGGTTATCGACAGAAGAGATAGTCTCATATAGGGGTTCCTGGCGATACTATGCTACCTTAGGCTTGTGGAAAACCAGTAATAGAAGTATTACTAAGTACTAGGAGATACTAAGTTGCGTCCATTACGCAGAACAATTATATTTACAAAGATTTAGTTAAGTACTTTAGGTTAGAAGTGTTACTAAACTTAAGGTCCTAAGTCAACGTCTAAAACGCGTTAACTACGCCTTAAATTGCCTACCTTTTAATAGCAAACCTACGAGATCCTATAAAGCCGAAAATCCTACCTACTTTTAATATATAACACCCTATTAATTCTACTCCTATTATAGCGTTGACCTACCTAAAGAAGTACAAGAATAATATTAACCTAGAGATATAGGACAAAGACATTAACCCTATAAACGTCAAGCAACAGGACCTAAACGGATTCTTACTATACTATATAGCACAATACACAGACAGCGAATATAATGATACTGTGCTATAGTATTGCATAAAGGAGGACTTTGTTAGATAGACAAAGGAAACATAGGCCCTCACGAAGAAGAATATTATATAAGACTTCCGTAACTTCTTATAGGAGAATGGAGTATTCATACCTATAGATAGGGGTACTATTAGAGACAATATTTAGGAGCAAGTTATTGACATAAAAGAAAAGCACAAATGGACTTTATAAGAGATTAAGATTAAGCACCAAATACACGCTATAAAGAAGTTTAACTCTTAAGGGAATCCTAATAGACAACTACAAGTAATACCATAGACAACCTTAGGCTATTAAACACCTTAAGTTCCTTAGGCTGCTATATCTCAACCCGTGCCTTAAGCTCCGTCCTACTAGAGATTCTTAACCCCGTCCTACTTAAGCGCCGAGACGTTCCCTCTAACCCCTACCGCGCCTTAACAATCTCCGCAGCAGTCTCCGCAGCAGTCTCCGCAGCAACCACCGCAACGACCTCTATAGCAACCTCTATAGCAACCTCCGTAACAACCTCCACAACTACCACGTAATAAGCAACCCTACCCGCCATATTAGCAATACGGACAGTGAAATGCTTACAACAAGATTAGACTGCCAGAGGTTTAATATTAAAAGAAAGAATCGCCAGAGGTTTAATATTATAGTATATTTTTGGTTATACTTAAAAATTATATCGTTAATATAGAAGAAGATAACTATTCCACCTTTTAGTATAACATATGGCTCCTAAGGTACCTCTTTAAAGCCCAATTCGTTTAATAAGCTCGTGAGATTCTTCTACTATAACAGTGGTGATTATTATAGTCCGTACAAGGCTTTTCTTAAGTATAGTACTTTGTCTTTCTTTCCTTTGTTAAACCCTGGCAGTAGCTTTATATAGACAACCTCATTAAGATCACAATGGATAAACGCATTAACTGCATCTATCTGTGTCGTCTCCAGGTCAAATTTTACGGTAATTACCATAAGGGTTCGGAAGGTCGTACTAGCTAATATAGTAGCTCTTATAGGTAGGTCTCCTGGGGCCTATTAATTTCCGTATACTACTAAGCGTACCTTACATTTCTGGAGAAATCCATGCTTGTCCGTCTTGTAGATGAATACCTACATTAAGCTAAGAATCTGCTGTCCCTTTACATGCTTCTTTTCTATTTCTTAAAACGACCTCATTTAATAATAAGATTGGAGATAGGCTTATTAAGCCTCTTAGAACTAATCTTAAAGAGAATGCGTATTAAGGTCCTAGATTAACTAAGGTGGCGGAGGTAGGTTCTTCCTATGTAATCTAATATCGCGTATTCTGCCTAATTTCAGCTTGCTGTTGTTAAGTTGACTATTAAGGTTAAACTTCCTTTCTGCTAAAAAGGCGCCGTAATAGGCTAATATAATCCTTTTAGCAACAAAGTCTTTAAACCTATTATTACTAGCTTCCTTAAACAAGTCTTTAACTAAGTTGTTAGACACCCCCTAAGTATTAAACGCATCTCCTACTTAATAAGCGACGTCCTAATTAGTACCTTATACACCTGACTTCGTAGGATACTCGACGTAAAAGGCATATAGAGATTCTTCGTCTTCTTCTATTAGAGGTGGTATACAGTATATATCTTCAAGAGCTCTTGCAAGCTTAAGATCTGCTAACTTATTAAAGGTTTAAACTAGCTTATTAACGTCATTATTATCTTCCTCTTAAATTAACAGTTTAAATATTTCTTTATTATCTTCCAGAAGGACCTCATTCTTAGTTAGGGTATTAGGGAGTTAAATCTTCTCAATTAGCGTGTTTAATTCAGCGTGTAGGTCCTTTAAGATGTCCGTTTACTTACCGTCAAAGAATATCTTTTTATCGAAGATAACGTCCCTAGTAGAGATAATAATACCTTTATATAGGATCTAGATCCTATAGATATTAGTAAAGTTATAGCCAACAAGGTAACTAATATGGGCTCGCGGATCTAGCTTGCTTAGCCTTTTCTTCTTTAGCTAGGCATCTAACGTCATCGCGTACGCCCTACAGCCGTAGGCTTTTAGGTGCGCTAGTTACGGCTTTCTTAACCCATTAGCTAGGAAGGTATAGAACCTCTTATATAGCGATTTCCAATTATTGCTTTCCCGTGACGTTTAATCTTAAAGGTAGACTGTATAGTTAACTATCTCATTCTATAGGTCGTGTGGTAGATTGGCAGCAATTCTTATTACTTATACTCTCTTAATAATCACACCCCCTAAGCGTTTGGTGGTACCGTTTTAAGCTTAAGTATATGGCGCCAAAGGCTTAAATATAATCCCTTGTGTCTATAGCCATTTAAGGGTTCTCCTTCTCCCTAGCTCGTTGTCTGATCTAATAGTATTAACTTTAAGGTTATACCTCAGACAAATTTATTAGATGAAATCTTTAAGCACTTATAGTGTCTCCTTTTCCTTACTATGCATTATTATAAAATACGGGAAGGTTTTTCCTAAGAAGGTATTATGGATAAATATAACTTATACGAATCTAGTATACGCTTCCTTAAGATTAGTCTAGTTAATATAGAGGTCAAGATAAGGTTTATTAATATTCTATTTTAAAAACTTTCTTAAGACCTAACGCTTGATTTTGGCGAGACTGCAATATTAACATTCCATTGTCTTTGGGCCTTAAAGCTTAACTCCTAAGGCGTTAAGACCTAGATAGTAAAGGCTTATAGGTCCTAGATAACCTAGACGCAGATACTATAGATACGTATTACCTTTCGAATCTAAACAAGCGTCTCTTAACAATGCTCTGCGCTTCCGTTGGCGGCGTAGTAGTCGGCTTATATTAAACGCTAATAGACTTCCTAGTTAGACGTATTTAATAGTCTATTGTCTATAACATTCTTCCATTTAATATAGGATTGTGTCGTCCTTCCAAACTAGCAGATTATTGTCTCCTTTATTATCCCAGTAGAACCCTCGTTTTTAAAGTAGACGGAACAACACTAGATTTGTATTGAAGTCTATACAAAAGGCAACGTCCTTAAGATATAGGATTCCCTTGCTCTTGTCTAGTTTTGTGACCTGGATAGTGATATTGCCGTAACCTAGTATAGGCACTTCTAAGCTGCCGGCGATGATATATTCGTGTCTTAGAGCTTTCCTAAAATTATAAAAACAAGAGAGGTTATTAAAGATATAGAGAGTGGTTTCTAAGTCAAGAATAGTTAATAGCTTTAATAGATGGAGTTAACCGGTGTAATATAATTCTAGGAATATCGCATTAGCTTCTCCCTTAATCTTAACTGTCTCCTATTATTATCAAGCTTTATTAACCTTTAATTCCTTAAGCTTAAGTTGTTTTACTTAGGCAGCTAGATCCTTATCTTGCTCTACCTTTATAAGCACCCTTTTTATATGTGTACCTACAGCTTTAAATCCCTTAGGCCTTTTGCTCTTAAATAAATACCAATAGTTAGGAAGGGTATGTCCCCTTATATCGCATACCAGGCATTTGAGGTTCTTTAACCTTTTAGAAGACGTCTCTTTAGTTAAATTTATACCTGCCCTTTTTCGGCTACGAGATAAGCTATTCCCTTTTCCTTTTTAGACTTTAGCAGAAATAGAGATACCCTCTTTAGGCTCTCCTGTGAAGTCTACGTTAAATGCACTCCCTCTCGCCGTCGTAGGTACGGCTTTAAAAAGGTTTTGGAATGCTTCTCGTAGCTCTATTACTACTTTACGGTATTCTAATAAGAGAGCCTTTTTAGTATTATTTACCTGCTTTATATATAGAACAAAATAGGTTTCGCTTATAGGTTATATTACATTTATAAGGTCTATTAGCCAGATCCTATTAGTTATCTATAGAAGATCATGCTTCTCTGCCATCTTTATTATATGCTCCTATTGGTCAAGCCACTAGGTAACCTTTGTCTGCTTAAGCCCTTTAAGTGACTCTATATACTACAGTTGTACCTTCCTTATTATAAAGTTCTTTGAAGGCTTAGTGTCTTCTTTTAACCAAATTAGCCATTTCTTAACTATAAGGGAAGGGTCGAGCAGTAGCTTCTTCTAAATTAATACTGTGGACGTGATCTAGGTGCGTATCTATTGCAGATGCTCTTCCTGTTTCAAGAAGTACTTTATATCTTAGTTATAGTATCGTCTGCTGTTCTTGTACGCTTTCTGTTAATTCGTTAAGAGCTATATATATAAGGTTGCATTCTTATTAAAATTAGTAACTTCTAGATAGGCTGGTTCTTGTAGTAGAGCTTGTTAAGGTACTACATTGTTTAGGTTAACGTAGGCCCAAATTCGTTTGTCCACAAGGGCTTATAGTTGCTATAGCCATTGTTCCCAGTCTTCTGGCTTATTAAGGATGATCGTCGTCAACGAACTCGACGTTGGTGGAGTCATTTTAACTAATAGGCAAAGGAGGAATTGAGATGGTATTTTGTTATTAGGATCGTCCTTATTGTTAGGATCGTCCTTGTTATTAGAATCGTCCTTTTAACAATAAGGTAGAATTTCGTAGAAACTCGTGGAATCTCATGGAATCTCATCCTGTGACGATTAAGGTAGGATTTCTGTTAGAGTCTGCGTCTTGACGATGAGGTGTTAGAGTCTAATAATAAGGTAGAATTTCTTTAAATGATTAAATAATAGCTAACTAGCTTCTTAAGTCGGCGGACCGGGCTTATAACTGTCACGAAGTTTAAATAGATGAGTTCATTAATGAAATGGGTTGATTAATTGATAATCTTGTATTATGTCTTTTTGACCTTGATCTGACGTGTCTTCAGTGACGTGTCTTCGTGCACGTGACTCGTGCACGTGACCCACGCCTTTAGAGAATATAGATTATCTGACATAAGCTCCTAGACTTAATTAAAGTCTATCCTATCTTTTTACCGGATAAGCTACGGAAGGCTGTAAATAACCCACTACCTAGATAAAAGAATGAGCCTCCCCTACTAATTTAAGTTAATGGCGATAACGAATAGGAAGTTAATAAAATACTAGCCTATAAACTAGTATAAGGAACGCTACGATACTGTCGGTATACTCGCTTTATCAACGTGCACAAATATCACTTATAGTGGTACGTATGCGGTGTTGAAGTTAGTAGTTGATTATTGTCTTAAAGTAAGGGGTTGCTCCAAGGTTAGATTAGCTAGTCTTGCTTTATAGTCTCGTAACCACGTCACATAACTAACATTCCAACACTGGAGCAACTCTAAAAAGAAGGCTAATCTACACTCTAAAGCCAAGCCTACTTCTAGACTATTTGTAGCATATACGCAATAACTAGAGATCCAATTAATACGCAATAGCTTCCACGCTCCTTTTACAGGTCCGTAATTATATAACCTGTATTACGGCTTATACAAATGCCTCTAAACCAAAGCTTGTAGAATGCTATATTACGAAAACGCTAAGCTAAGGAGAAGAAGAAGAATTATTAGGGGTAGTAGGTTAACATATCGCGAGGGCCGCCGAGGCGCTAGTAATAAGCGAGCCAATGGCAATTTTTTATGCCGGGTATAGAAAATCCTAATTAGCTAGTTAAATTTAGGGTCCGCTCTATCACAATTAGTTATATAACGCTAAGCTAAATCTAAGTTTGTTCGTTTAACCCATCCTATAACTTATAGGTCAATTCGGTTCGTATTAATAAGCTATTAAAGAGCCATACAGGGTTTTCCCTTTGTTATAGCATTAGCAGGGTTGGCCTCTCTATTAATCCATTTTACCTCCGTAATCTGTCTCTGTTTATAGGCTTGCTGGAGGCATATTATATTAATTATTAGGCGTTTTTCTTAGGTAGTTCCGAGTTGTACTAGACAGTTATATAAGGACTTAGAGTTAGTGTAAAGCATAAATAGAAGGTTAATTTGTAGGATCTTGTCTACTATAGACTTAATTGCAACGCCGATATTAAAGCCGTAGGCCGTACCGTAGAGTTCAGAAGCTAGTACGCTCTAAGTAACTCTTTTGCACTTAACTAAGCTCTAATGAACGATATTAGCCTTCTTTGTAGCATTAGTTAGTACGATAATATAGCTAATCTATAAAGAGAGGTCCTTGTTGTTAGTAAATAACGCGTCCGTAAATACTAGTAGCTATAGGGTTTTAATATCTAACTTAACAAACTTAAGGCCTCTATTAGCGTTCTTAATTTGCCAGTTTAGACGCTTATTTAACTGTTTTACATCTTCCTTATTAGGGTTAATTACTTAGGTGGTAAAGGATAAATTAAATAAGGCTTCTAGTTAGTAAACTGAAGCGATATATACACCTCTAGCACGTTAGGCGATATACTAGTCCTTTAGGGTTAAGGTTTTTATAGCTCCTCTTAATCCCGTACTTATAGCAAGTTTAGTGCTAATTATACTAAGGTTTATACATTGTTGTTTTTAAGTAAGCGTAATGCTTCTATTAGTTAGTAGCTAAATAACTCCACCATTAAACTTAATAGGCGTATTAATGGTAAGCTATTCCCGTTCCTTAGCCATAAACTTGGCCTTATGCAGCTCGTTTTACTCTGCGTTTATAAAGGTCTTATCTGCTAGAAATAGAGTATTATTGGTTTATAGGCCTATAATGCTAAAGGGCTCGTTGCTCTATAGAAGATAGGGGTTGTATATAGACTGGTCTATATGCAACTATTAGATGTGATACAAGTGATATATCTTAAACCAGTGGTTACCGGCTTCTAGTACTTTATAGAGTGGTTTTACAACCTTTAAAACTAAGGCCTCGTTAATCCCAAGTTGCTTAATTAGCTTGTGCGGAGGTCGTATATAGAACTCTCAATTTAGTATAGTGGTTAATTATATATAGGCCTGTAAAATGTCTCAGAGGTAAAGTCGTGCCTATAGAAGCTTTATAGCGGCGATGCAGAGAATTAGTTATTGGCTAACTTGTTAAATAGTTAGTGATTAGGTAAGAACCAGTTCCTTTTCTAAGTTATTATAAGCTTATACAACTAGTTAGGATTTTTTAAAGGCTTTATTAGTTCCTTTATTCTTAATCTTGTTAACAAATCGCGAATTAAAGAGTTATACGCCTTATGGTATATCCATGAGTCTTACAATCTTAAAAACTCCCTTCTTAAGTAGACCAGTAAGCTTCTTCTATTAAAAGGCGCTAAATTAAGTACTAAATTAACTGTCATCCTGTAGGTAGATGGTGGTGTTAGTTATAGCTATAAGTAGAGGGTATTTACGAGGGTGTCCTCTGCCTTATTTTAGGGGTTGTTATTAAGCTTTAACAGGTCTCTCTAAGACAGTCTTAGGAAGGACTAACCTAGATAGAGGTTTAGGTGGTAATTCTAGTCCAACAATTTACTCCTGCGATTTAGTTGCTTAAAGGTAGGGTTTTACAACTATAGATTAAAAGGCTATAGGTCCGCTAGATAGCTTAACAGTATATATTTTACCCTTAACGGTAAGTAAGGTAAATGGCCCGTCCTAATAGCCGCTTTGGCTAGTGTTTCCTTCTCTCTAGACTAAAACGGGTAAATTTAGTGGAGGATTATAAATTATATTAGCATTAGGTCCGTTTCGCATATTTAGCGTATTAGCGATCTGTCGTTTAGCTTATAGCTTCTGTATCTCTACCATAGCCTTTTTAATTGCGGCAGCGCGTTATATAACCGTAGGGGATGGTGCATTGGATTTGACTATTTAGGGGTAGGCTCTAAAGACTAGAAGTATAGGAACTAGTCCTTTAGGGCCAGCTAAATTATTAATTACTCTAAACGCCATTTAGAGTCCCATCTCCTTATTAATCTTAGGGATTTCAGTTATAATAATCTAATAGGCTTACTGTAATAGACTATAATAGCGCTCTACTATTCTAATAGAGTTATGTGCTTTAACTAGTACTCCCTTTATGCTAATTCCTATAATGGTAGCATATTACTTGAATTCTTTACTAACAAAGTTCTAGCGTTATAGGTAATTAGGTCTAGTAGCCCTAGGTAAATATTAATCTAGTATATCTATAGAACGTCCTATATATGTTTGGCGCTAATATCTTATAGCTATCTACCGGCTTAGAATCGCGTTCCTTTATTAATAATATGTAGGAAGGGTGATCTGCTAATATACATAATGTCGACAATAATATTATAGTTAAAATTAACGTTGTTTTGTAGGGTGAAGTAGAATCTGCCTGGTAATTTGCTAAACTTCTAACAGTAGTGGTAGAACTTAGTTAGTTGCTTAATGGCTATTCTATCAGTTTCATGGCTAGCATAGTAGAGTAGCTTTTGCAATTTCTCAACTAAGGGGTGTCTAAATTGACGATATAGGCGCCGTAGCTCTATATCTGTTAAGTAGCAGGGGTTTGCGTTAAAGGATTTAGATAAATATAACTATAGTAACAAGCTCTATAAGAGAAATAGATAGCTAAACCGTTGCACTACTAGCACTCTTTTAGTGCAAGTAATAACAACGTTTCTAAGGTTGTTATAGTAGATTTAGAGTCTATCTATATCCGCTAAATAGAGCAAGAAGGGGGTATCTATATAGACAATGTAAAACTGTATCTTGCCTATAGGGGTGATAATATCTATAGTTCTAATAGAGGTAGCAATTCTAATGCCAAACTACATGTTAACTTGTCCTTTAGTTAAGGTATTAAGTCTTATAGATTAGTCCGCGTTCTATAGTGCCTAGAATTATCTGTAACCGGTTATAGACTTCTTTAACGCACTAGTATCGATCATAATTCCTATAAATACTATAGAAGTATAGCGTGAAGCGGCGGTTGTTATATTATAGTTAAACGGGTTAGTTTCCGTAGTAGGTTCTATAGAGGTTATAGTAAGTAAATAAGCGTAAGCCTTATTAGCTAGTTCTACACTTATAGAGGTTACTTTGTCTGTAGTAAGAGTCCCAAATAATATAAGGTAGCAGCCGTTAGGGTCTTCTAATTCTTCCTTACTGTTATTATTATTAGTGTTTTTGTCAGCGTCTATGTCTAGTATAAGAGCTTTAAAGGTTTTATTGCACTCATTATTGTCGTCTCCTTTATAGTAGATAGTGTATTGTCTAAAGCGTTCTTTAAAGTTACTGTTACAGCCCTTATTATTATTAAAATGTCTTTTATACTTATTTCTAGAACGGTTCTACTCCTCCTCTATATGTTTCTATAAGCGGTAGCTCTCCTTTTAGTAAATATAGTACTTGGCCTTTGGGGATCTAATAGTGTTTTGTCTATAGGAGTGGGTTCAGTTACGGTTGTTACGGATATTACGGCGGTATATATAATCCGTAAAGTAGGCTCCTTGAGACGGTCTTATTAAGGTCTAGGAAGGGTGTTCCTTCTCCTATATAACTATAGAAGATTGCAACTTGCTAATTAACTGGGAGAGGTCTTTAGAAGGGTTGGAAATAGTAATATGGTATACTGGTATTCCTTAGCAAGCGGTAACTAGTTTATTTGTAAGGAAGAGGTCTATATAAAACTCTAGGTATAATCTATAGCAATATTTTAAAAGCTTATTAAGGAGTAGTTAGAAACTTTAATAGATTTACTTATTAGGGTTCTTATTAATAATTCCTTAGAAGTTGGTGGCGTTCTATTTAGTAAGGTTTCTCCAATAGTACTCTAGTCCTTTAAAAAAGTAACGCATGTGGTTATATGCCTTAGTGAATAATCTGGTTAAAAGGCTGCTATTATAGTAGTGATCCTAAGCAAGTCCCTTTAGCATAGTTAGAAATACAGTTATATAGCCTTTAGGAGGTAGACCAGCTCTCTTATAGATATTATAGAAGATAGTTAACTTAAAGTTAAAGCTATTACTCACTCTATTGTACTTTTGGTCGTCTGTATAGATTTTAGCAATAGTGGCTGCCTCCTTGCTGTACATAGGCAGGTGTATAGTAGGGTCGGTATTGGTAGTGCCAGGGTAAAGATATTGGGCAGGAGGAGGACTAAGTAGGGTAAGGGCGGTTACTAAAGGGAGGGTAGAGGCAGTTACCATAGGTAATAATTACTGATTCTGCGTCTGTAGGAGTTAAGTAAGGAGAGTAAGTAGTTAATCTTGGGTAGAGGGAGGTACGGCTTGCTATTAGGTGGTAGTTAGTGCAGTTTACTAGGGTGTAGATGCAACAGCTAGTTAGGGTGTTATAGGGGTAGGTATTTGCATTTTAAGTATTGTGGCTGTAGCTGTAGGCTGGATTACAGGCGTTGGAGGTAGTGGAGGTAGTTAATAGTTTACAGGCGTCGGCACGTATAGGTAGGTAGTAGGCTACTAGGGGGGGTTATAGGAACTGAAGAGGCTATAACTAATAGGGGTATAGCTTAATTTGATTTTAGAGCTATTTGTGTTAAATTAAGTTATTCTCGTAGTGCTACTGTAATTATAGGGCTAACTTCCTTAAAAGCTCCTATAATTTCCTTATCTGTTTATTCGTGAGATTCCTCTTCTATAAGAGCATTATATAGAACCTTATAAAGTAGGTATCTATTACTGTGTGTAGCGACATATACTCCTCTTTAGAGTAGGTAAGTACGGAGCTTTGCTTTAGTAATAGAGCGTATCTTTCTAAAGTCCTTAATAGTAAAGCCTTTGAATTCTTCCTGGAATAGCAACCGTAATGTATAATCCGTAAAGTTCTTATATATATACTCATAGATTTTTGTTTCTATATATTCTTCTAGGTCTTCCTTTAAGGCAGTTGCTATATTAATCCCATAACTATGTCTAGCGATTCTCTCCTTCTAATTAATTTCCATATTGTCGTGTCTTTGTGTATGTTGTAGTTTAAGGTTAAGGTTAAGGTTGGGGTTAAGGTTAAGGTCAAGGGTTATAGTTAAGGTTAAGGTTAAGGTTAAAATTAAGGTTTGAGGTAAGGGTGTAAAGGTAAGGGTATATACGTCCTCTACAGCCGTTAGGCCTGTAAAGTGTTCTTAGTAAGACTGCTATTCTCTTAGCGATCTGTTGTATTGGCTATAAGGCTAGTATAAATTCTCTTAAGCTTAAGGGAGGTTATAATCTTCTCTAAATAAAGATATAATTCTCTAGGTAATCTAACACGTCAGCAGTTAAGCTAATACGTGGTCTCAAGCTTTAAGGGTAATATAGCTTTCTCCTTTAACTAAAATAGATAAGGCTAGGCAATCCGTATACTATTTCCAGTACAGTTCTTAAGCTCTAGCTTATTGCGTATTTCCTAATCTATACGTCTACTGATTAGTATCGGTATACTCGCTTTATTAACGTGCACGAATATCACTTATAGTGGTACGTATGCGGTGTTGAAGTTGGTAGTTAATTATTGTCTTAAAGTAAGGGGTTGCTCCAAGGTTAGATTAGCTAGTCTCGCTTCATAGTCTTATAACCACGTCACATGACTAACATTCCGACAGATACTGTATTTAATAGAAAGGCTATAATCTAGACTTAACTTAGTACCCCGCCTGGAACTTTATAGGCTACCCCTAAAGACTTAAAGAATTTTATAACTAATACCCTAACGAACCTGGACCCCTGAAGTACCTTAACAAGTAGATGGAATGCTAGTATAGCAAAGATAATAGGCTGCCTATTAAGTATAAAGACAAGAATACCCCATGGATATAATATAGATATATAAAGCCTAAGGGCAGGCTTTTTTGGAGGGGGGGGTAATGTTATAGCGCTAGTAGAAAACGGTGGATCTTAGTAGACGTAGATTATGGTAGACGCGAGTTATATAACTTAAGGACCGTATAAAATATCAAGTGGCGCTGCTATTCTTCTCCTTCCTTTCTCTAGCTTTGGATCCTCGTTTATAGACTACTAATTGTATAGGCTTGCGCGTCCCTTATGCTGTGCTCGTGCCTCGATTGACTAAGTCGCTAACATTACGGAATATATAAATGCAAAGTACTTCCTTTTAGACTGACTAACGGACTGGCTACGTACTAGCGATATATAAATAATATACTCTTTAACTACCTTAATAACTTCTATACGGCCTACCTGGATAATACTATAATCTACTTTAAGAATAAGTTAGAATATAAGGAGTATATCTACAAAGTTTTATAATAGCTCCGTAAGGCTGGTCTCTAGGCTAATATTAGAAAATTAGAATTTAGTGTTAAGCGTATAAAGTACCTAGGTTTTATTATTAGTATAGATAGAATTAAGGCCGACTTAGAGAAAACGGCCGTAATTAACTAGTGGACACCCCCACGGACTATAAAAGGGGTGTAATTATTTCTAGGTTTCTGTAACTTCTACTAACGCTTTATTAAGAACTATAGTAGAATTGCCTGGCCTTTTAACCGCCTTACTAGGAAAGACCAGCTATTTTACTTTAACGCCGTATATATGCAGGCCTTTAATAAGCTTAAAAAACGGCTAGTATTGGCTCCCCTACTTGCCTACTTTAACCTAGAATAGCCCTTAATGCTAGAAACTGATGCCTTAGACGGTGTAATAGCCGGCGTTTTCTCCTAAAAGTAACTAAACAGAGAATAGCACCCTGTTATATACTATTTAAAGACTATAATAGATGCTAAGCTGAACTACTATATCTATAATAAAGAAATGCTAGCTATTGTATATAGCTAGAGGGGACCCCTAAGCCTATTAAGGTGGTTTTGGACTATAAGGCCTTAAAATACTTTATAACAACCAAGGCCCTTATAGCCTAGCAGGCACGCTAGGTAGATATCCTATCTTAGTTTAACTTCTTAATTATATATAGACTAGGCGCTACAAACCGTGCGGATGCCTTTATAAGGTGTAAATAGGACCTAGGTAACTAGGCAGCTATAAAGATTTTATTATAGACCTAGACACTACTATAACTAGAGCACCTTAACCCCTAGATATAGGCAGAGCTAAATATAGACCCTTTAAATACTAAGATATATCCTATTAACTCTACGGAACTTAACCTTATTAATAAACTACTATAGGTAAACCGTACAGCCCCTTCTCTATAGAAGTACTGTAAAAAGGTAAAGGATGCTACTAGCCTATAGTCCCTTAAAAACAGACTGCTTAAGTACTAGGAATAGCTGGTAGTAGTAAAGGAATAGAATTTACAGACCTAGCTTATTGCCGAAGTATATACCTAGGTCTTTACGGCCTACCCTAGAAAGAATAAAACTTGTAAGATTATTAGTAACTGTTGGTCACACAGGGTGACTCACCAATAACGACTACTCGAGTAGGTTATAGTGATGTTGGTTGATAACTTCTTTTATTTAGAATGAGGAAGGGTAAGGAGCTTAAAACTCCTCGCCACGCTAGTGCCGCGGCGTTACGTAACGACCGCTTGCCTCATTCCCAACACTAGCAACTCTTCTTTTGTGGTTGCCATCTATATATAAATACTGCTTGGCTAGCGTAACAAATATCAATCCTCCTTACTTACTATTGCTATTGTAATATAAGTCTCGCTGTCCTAAAATTTGCTAAAGAAATGGTGGTTAACCAAGTGGTAAATCTTAAACTATTATAACCTCAAATTGCTATATCTTCTACTCCCTCTTTACCCATTCTTTACGGTACCCTCTACGAGGGCCTCCTCCGCGGTAGCTAGAGCCTCTATGTCTATCCTCGCTGCCACGGCCTTGTCTATACCCACTTTATCCATAGGAGTAATCGGTCTAGTACTGGCCGTTGTTATAACTATCGTATTCGCCGTAATTGAGCTCCTGCTAAGGGTAGTTATTAAAGTAGAATTGCTATACCTTATGCAAGTAAATAGCGGTGCTAATTACAGGTCTTAAGTTATATAATCTTCCAGTGATTTTACTGTAATAGAAGCTGCTACTAAAAGACAGATAAGAAGAAAGCTTAAGAAGCAATTAAGGAGCTATGCAAGGAATACCAGATAAGTACCCTTGGCGAGCTAAAATGGTTCCTAGAAATCCACATACTATGTAATTATAGCTAGAGGCTCCTATAGCTATCCTAGAAAGCCTATATTGAAAAGATAGCTAACTAGTATAAGATAGATCTTAGAGGGCGTCTTTTAGACACTCCTATAGCAGAATCTAAACTCCTCCCTACTAATCACCAATCAATCCGTCTAACGCTTCCGTCCCCTAATATAGACCTACTAGTCCGTCCTATGTCCTTACCAAGAGAAGCAGCTTCTACAATGCTATATTAGAGAAAAATGGGTTTAATACTTTATGCAGCCACTACAACGCGTCCGGATATTGCTTTTGCAGTATTACGGCTAGTAAGGTTTAATTAGAACCCAAGCTAAGAGCACTATTAAGCGGTAGACAGAGTAATCCAGTACCTATATAGCACGAGGAGTAGAGCAATTTACTATAGAGGAGACAAGGAAGGAACGAACGGTAGAGGGAGAGATAAAGGAATACGCGACAAAGGACAAGACAACGGAAGAGATGGTAGAGGTAAAGTGCAATTATTTATCTGTGCCAGCGATGTATTATTCGCGGACAACTCTGTCCACAGAAAGAGCTCATAAGGATACATTATAAAGCTATTTGGGGGGCTGATTGCCTGGAGAGCAAATAAGCAGGGTACGGTAACGACGTTGAGCACAGAAGCTAAGTTGTTAGCCCTATTATAGACAGTAAAGGAAGCTATCTTTATTAGTAGGCTGTTTAAAGCAATAACGTTACGCCTAAACGAGCCCTTGATTATTAAATGCGATAACATATAGACGCTCTAACTAATTACGGAAGATACGGTAAAGCTAATTACAAAGCTCCGATACGTTAACATCTATTAATACTGGCTACGTTAGGAATACGCAATGAGACGAGTACAATTTTAATAGATAGTAATAAAGGAGATAATCACCGATGGACTTATAAAGGCCCTGCCTAAGCAGAGGTTTTAAAGCTTTGTTAATATAATTGGGATGGTGGATATTAAGGAGCAGCTGGATAAGGAGAAGCAACTAGAGGACCTAAGGGACAGTATTAGAGCAAGACGGAAGGATTTAGATGAGATTACGGTTCAATTAACTTATTAACGGACACGAGAAGGTGGCTAGCTTTGACCTCAAAGAGCTTAAAGCTAAGGGGGTGTGTTAGATAATCTGTATTCTCTAAAGGCGTGGGTCACGTGCACGAGTCACGTGCACAAAGACACGTCACTGAAGACACGTCAGATTAAGGTCAAAAAGACACGATATAAGATTATTAATCAATCAACCTATTTTATTAATGAGCTCATCTATTTGAACTTCGTGATAGCTTAACCTTATACAAATTACCTTCTTTATTAAGGATCTTATACAGTCCTGCTATTTTATAGTCTAGCTTATAGCTAGGCTATTCTATCTTTTAGTTCTTTATTATAACCTAGACCCTATTATCTATAGTAAAGTCAGGCTTACGCCTGTGCTTATTTACCTGCTATTCTATTAATCTCTAGGCCTTTTCTAGATTTATATAGGCTACTATCCAAGCTTCTTCTAAGCGTTTAGCATATTGCTGGGCTTCCTTATAAGATAGTTTTTCGCGTACAGTCTATAGCCCCTCTGGTCTTTCCTAGTTAAAGCTTATATAGGGTAAGTATCCTATTTCTAGCTAAATAGGTGCAAATCCCGTAGAGTTATAGGGTAGGGTTGCCTAGGCGTAGTCTATTAGGGGTAGTAGTTCGCCTTAGTTATCCTAAAAGTAGTTAATAAAGGGCCGGAGCCTCTAGTCTAAGTATTAATTTATAATCTCCGTCTAACCGTCTGTCTGGGGGTGGTATACTATAGAAAGCTTTAGCTTAATGCTAAGAATCTAAGTAAACTTATTTTAGAAGGCCAATATAAACTGCGGCCTATAATTAGATATAATAGTATCTGGTAGTCCGTAAATTCAGTAGATATAATAGATATATAGTTAGGCTACCTCCTTAGCATTAATATCCTTATAATAGGGGATTAAGAACGGGCGCTTACTAAAGTGGTTAACTAGGATTATTACCATATTATATCCGTCACGGTCCATAGGCAGCTCGTAAAAGTCTATAGAGATATACTACTAGGGGCGTTCTAGTATTAGGAGTGGCTTTAATAGTCCTAGGGTTTTATCCTGTGGAATTATAAACCTACGGCAGTTATTACAGTTCTATATATAGCGGTCAATATTTATAACTATTCTAGGCTAGTAGTAACGGTTACTAATAATCTTATAGGTCTTATTCTTTCTGGGGTAGGCCGTAGAGACCTAGGTATATGCTTCAGTAATAAGCCAAGTCTATAAATTCTATTCCTTTACCACCACTAGCCGTTTCTGGTGCTTAAGCAGTCTGTTTTTAAGGGACTATAGGCTAGTAGCATCCTTTACCTTTTTACAGTACTCCTATAGAGAAGGGGCCGTATGGTTTACCTATAGCAGTTTATTAATAAGGTTAAGTTCTATAGAGTTAATGGGATATATCTTAGCATCTAAAGGGTCTGTATTTAGCTCTGCCTATATCTAGGGGTTAAGGTGCTCTGGTTATAGTAGTGTCTAGGTCTATAATAAGATCTTTATAGCCACCTAGTTACCTAGGTCCTATTTACGCCTTATAAGAGCATCCGCACGGTTTATAGCGCCTGGTCTATATATAATTAAGAAGTTAAACTAAGATAGGATATCCGCCTAGCGTGCCTGCCAGGCCATAAGGGCCTTAGTTATTATAAAGTATTCTAAGGCCTTATAGTCCGAAACCACCTTAATAGGCTTAGGGGTCTCCTCTAGCTATACACACTATTGCTAAAAGCTAGAGACAATAGCCAGCATTTCTTTATTATAGATGTGGTAGTTTAGCTCGGCATCTATTATAGTCTTTAAATAGTATACAATAGGGTACTATTCTCTATTTAGTTACTTCTAGGAGAAAACGCCGGCTATTGCGCCGTCTAAGGCATTAGTTTCTAGCATTAAGGGCTATTCTAGGTTAAAGTAGGCAAGTAGGGAAGCTAATACCAGCCGTTTTTTAAGCTTATTAAAGGCCTGCATACATACGGCGTTAAAGTGGAATGGCTAGTCCTTTCTAGTAAGGCGGTTAAGAGGCTAGGCAATCCTACTATAGTTCTTAATAAAGCGTTAGTAGAAGTTATAGAAACCTAGAAATAATTACACCCCTTTTACGGTCTATAGGGGTGTCTACTAGTTAATTACGGCCGTTTTCTCTAGGTCGGCCTTAATTCTATCTATACTAATAATAAAACCTAGGTACTTTATACGCTTAACACTAATTTCTAATTTCCTAATATTAGCCTGGAGACCAGCCTCGCGGAGCCGTTATAGGACTTTATAAATATGCTCCTTATATTCTAACTTATTCTTAGAGTAGATTATAATATTATCCAGGTAGGCTATATAGAAGTTATTAAGATAGTTAAAGAGTATATTATTTATATATCGCTGGTACGTAGCCGGTCCGTTAGTTAGTCTAAAAGGAAGTACTTTATATTTATATATTCTATAACGGGTCTAAAATATAGTAAGATTTTCTAATCTAGGGTCCATCCTAATCTAATAAAAGGCCTAACGGATATTAAGCTTAGTAAAAATCTTAGCTCTGCTTATTTAGGTTAAAGTCTTATCAAGTAAGGATAGTAGGTAGCAGTCCTTACGGGTTATATTATTTAGTTTGCGGTAGTTAATACAGAAACAAAGTTCTCTATTTAGCTTTTTAGCAAAGAGAATAGGCAAGTTAAAAGGGGCTTAACTAGGTTTAATAAAGCCCTTATTCAGGTTATTAATAAGGTACTACTTTGTAGCCTATAATTCGGCAGTAGACTGCTGATAAAGGGGGCTATAGCTAAGTATATCTTCCTTATCTGGCTTAATCTTAATCTTATAGTTATATGGTTGGTAAGGCGGGAGTATATCTAATACTGCCTTAGAGAACACGTCCTTAAATTTCTAGTATTAATAGGGTAGTTTCTGTTCTACGAGCTCCTTATCTATAAGCTTACCTTCCTATTTACTAAGCTTATTTTCCTTTTCCTTAATCATTTAATCAATTTTATATAAGCTAGTGGTAAAGGTAATAGTATTAGGTTAGACCAAGTTCTAGTAGAATCCTATAGCGCTAATACAGCAGATATTAACTAGTAGGAGGCCCATAGGTTTCTTTACGGACTATTATTAGGCCATATTTTGTGGCTTAGGGTTTATAATCTTTCTTAGCTCCTGTTCTATCTTCCGTAAGTTATCCCTCCGGTCTATACGTTTAGTATAGCATCTAATACTCCTTACTATTCTTTATTGCTATATAGGGCCTAAGTTCCCTATGGGGAGCTCCGCTAGCTTTTTACTAACTTTTTTAATCTCTAGTGCGAGTGGCATAATATAGGTAGTCTAGGGGCGGTATAGTATACGGATCTATTGTGGGTTAAGCTATATATTCTTTTTAAAAGCCTAGTCCCTACGCATAGTATCGGCCTAGTAAACGGTGTCTATCTATAGCCGTATAAGGTTTTCTATTATAATGCTAATTTCCTTTATAAAAGAGGGTATTAGGGGTAGGGTTTTAGGCCAAATAAGCCGTCTACTCTATATGTCAAGCTATAAGCCTAGATAGGCTAGCCATTTTCTTTTTAAGATTATATCGTGGCTTCCTAGGTCTGTAATAAGAAAAGGGATATTATACTACCTTTGTCTGTCTACATGGAGGTAAATCCGCAAGATAGTTATAATAGGTGGTCCTATCCATCCGTTATACCCGCAAATAGGAATTGGTTTAGGCAGTTCTTTAAGGGGTGCATTTAAAAAGTCAGCCAGCTTTATAGCATACTAGGTGTCTATTAAGGTAAAGGTATTTACTTTAGAGTTAGCTAAAGCAGAGGTTAAAACTTAATATCTATTACGGAATAAGGTATTAGGGATAGTGTAGCTTCTTCTACTAACTAGCCGACCTAGATTAATATATAATATATTAATCCCTTTTAACCCTAGAGAGGAGTCTTTTTTTAGGGTTTCTCTTTTTCTAACTCTATACTATCCTCTTAAATTAACAGAACCTTGCCCGTTTTTGCCTTTGTCTAGTAATCCTTTACAAAGTGGTCTTTCTAGCTATATAAAAAGCAAGCTCCTTAATTACTAAGGGCCTATTTATAGGGGTCATTATATATAGGCCAAGTATGCGCTAGACCCGTAGTAGGACTAGCTATATAGCTAGCTACTAAATTAACGGCGGGCTATATAGCTAGTGCTATAGGAGTTATAGATCGTGCTAGGGTGTTATAGGCCATTTATAAAGTACTTATAGTCTAGTTTAGAGAGTTTCTAGCTTTATACCACTTAGATTATACCTTAATTTAATAAAGGCCTTAGTTAATAGCTAGGTAGTAGTCCGTAAGTACCTTTAGTGTTTATATAGTAGTAAAAACTGGTAGTATAACGCGCTATAGGTCTAGGGTAAGCTTGTTAAAGAGGTCTAGCATTAGGTCTTTATAGGGAATTTAGGCTTAGCCGGTTAGGTATAGAAAGCGGGTCTAAAAGGCTAAAAAGGTCTCCGTCGTCTTTATATTAAGAGCTTTATAATTAAGGCGGGCGTTCTATATCTTAAAGGGGTCCTTATAAATGGAAGACAGGTAGTTAACTATCTCTTCTTTAGAGAGGAAGGGGTCTGCTAAGTCCTAGGCGTATCGCGGACGTAGATATATCTATATGTCCCTACCAGTACGGCCAAAGACGTAGGCTATTTTAGCTTAGGTAGTAGGGAAGTGGTCTATATTAACTTTAAGCTTATCTTGCAGTTAAAGCTTTTAATTGTTAAATATAGGGTCAGTTCCGTTTATAAGCAATAGGGGGTCCGCAACCTTTGCGGACCATAACAATGCTAATGCTATATATTAGGCTAGGGTCTTAAGAACTATAGTAAGTCTCTAGGTGTCTAATAACTTCTTACTAGGTATAGGGGTATCTCTAGTTTTAAGCAGCTCTTAAAGCCGTTTAATTTTAGTATTAGCTACTACGAGCTCTTCCTAGGGGGTTAAGATGGCGACTATTTTACTATTAGAGGTATTTATAGGTCCTACAGCAGCTTTGCCAGCTGCTGTATTTCTTAGCATAGTGGTAGGGGTATTAGGTAATTTCTAGTATTTATTTATTTTCTAGGAGTTCTGGTCTATATATGTCCTATTCTTAGGTTTCGCGTTCTATTTATGTTCTTTTAGTTCTTAGGGGTCTGTCCTGTCCTTATAGTTCTAGTAATATCCTTAGGGTCCTATTCTGTGTCCTTTATAGATATATTTAAGTTCCTTTTTAGGAAGAAAGAGTAGTTAAGCTTTAGATAATATTAGCAACTTAGTTAATTAAGGTATAAGCACGGCATAAGGGACGCGCAAGCCTATACAATTGGTAGTCTATAAACAAGGATCCAAAGCTAGAGAAAGGAAGGAGAAGAATAGCAGCGCCGCTCGATATTTTATGCGGTCCTCAAGTCACGTGACTCGCGTCTACCATAATCCACGTCTGCCAAGATCTACCGTTTTCCACCAGCGCCGTAACAAGGTGCGTTATGTGCGCGACTCGCTTGTGGTGCTCTACTCTATCTTTAGAGAAGCTATTTTATATAAAAGGGGGAGAGAGGCGCTTTTTCTATTTCTAAATAGAACAGGAATAGCTACTAGAAAGTGGCTAATAATAGCAGGATCTCTAGAAGGTTCTAGTAGATAAATAGTAGAGAGCAAAAGAACAGAAATAAATTACAAATAGGACAGAGATAGGCGTTATAATTTCGTGTGGTTTCTACTATTTTCTATCGTTTTCTACTATTTTCTTACTACCTAATAGTTACTGCAATCTAGTTTCTACTACAGAGCTATAAATCTCTAAGGGGTCGTTCGGTTGCAAGTTCAGATCAGAATGAGGGCTTTAGAATGGAGTTGATCTGGAGCTCCAATCTAATTCTGAGGTGACTGTTCGGTTGAATTCCAGTTCAACTTAACTTCAGCCATAAATTTTTAATGTTTCTCTAACCGCCTAAAAAACACGCTAAAAGTTACTAAAAAGTTGGCAACTTTACTATATACAGAATCTGAACTGAGGTCTTAGCGTTAGTTTAAATAAGGAGCTTTGAGCTCCTTAGTTAAATCTGAAGGCTTCAGATTGCACACGTCCGTGCAACCCGTAGAGCCACAGACGCGTGTCATATCGGGAAGGAACGCGTTCGTTCTGCCGGACTTTCAGTTCAGATTCAATCTGACGCTTTTGCAACCGAACGACCCCTAAATTAGAGATTTATAAACTACTAGGACATAGTTACTAGTACATATTAAGCTGCCCAGAAAGGATTCATGTATATAGGACTGTAGCGCCATAGCCTAGAGGCTGCATGCGCAGTATTGTACGTAGTATAATATAATGGACATAAAAAAAAAGTGCACTCACTGGGCTAATAAATGTTAGCCGCGCTAAGATTCGTTCGTCAGACTCGTAACTACCTCACCCTTCAGATTTCATATCACGCTTCTACATAGTCTCTACACCTCTCTTTATGCCGTTGGATTATACTATGATACCCGGCCGAAGTTTTGTACAATGTCAATTCGCTTGCAGGGGGCCCTACCAACGCCACCCGATAAAAATACACCAATCAATATACTAGTTCGTATAGTAAACAATATATCTTTGAAGGCAGTAGTCGCCGCGCAAGATGGATTTACCAAGTTCTGATTCGTAATTGAATAGATTTCAAGCCTCTTTGGCCCCTGCAAGCGCATTGACAATGTACAAAACTTCGGCCGGGTACCATAGTACACTTTGATAGCCTAGAGTTACACACCAAAAAACCGAATCTCCCCTACATCAGCTTCCTGTCCCATATACTTCAACACCCAATAAGCAAATCATCACCACCCAGCCGTCACGACGGGGGGTTCTGGACTCACATCCAACCTCTTACCCGCCGGTTGGGCCCATCCCTTTTCTGGCACCGCCGTCGGAACGACATTATTATTCTTCTCCGGCATCGTCCCCTTCTTCTCTATTACGGCGGGAATAATCGCTGCAATTTCATCCTCGCTCAACATCTTCTTCTCGTTAGTGCAATCCGCGCTCATGCACTGGATAATCTCTATCTCTCCATCCGCAAGCCTTCGCGAAATATTCGCACTTCGAACACCAAATCCATCATCCAGAATCTCGAACTCACGCTCGCTCAAAGGACCTCCACGTCTGGCTCTCTTGTTTGGCTTAATAGCGACCGAGACATAGTTGGCTGGCGGGTCCTTTGCGTACAGTACCTTCTGCTGCGCACGAGCGGTTTGCTGTTGCGGAGATCCAGCCGTCGTGTACCAATTATCATCCGTCAGGAGATTGTATCCCGGATCATCAGACGCAATGGCTTTCGGCCAACAAGGATTTTCGCTCAAGTACCAATCATTAGCAGGACCAGGCTCAGGCTTCCCATCCCACTGGAAATCCAGCTCAAACACGGCTCTCGTGTACTTCGCTTCGTAGTATGTAATAGTAGTCGTCTTTCCATCGTTGCCTTTCACACTCTTCTCGTTAGGGTTAGGCTGCAAGTCAACAAGGTCCTCATTAATCACATCAACCTTATCGTCCTTCTTCCTTCGTCTAAGTTGGCCATTCTCTTTACCTCCGTCTCTATTAGCGCAAAACTGAGTCCAAATTTTGCCGCCTGCGTTGTTGTCCGCCTCTGGAAGCCAGCGGATGATCTGCGGATTTTTGTTCTGCTTGTTGGCTGTCGTATCAGCAGGCATAAAGTAGGCAGGCGGGTACTCGTCTCGCTGACATTTGACGACGCCATCGGCGCTAGTCATCGCCACAGGCAGGTAATCTCTCCACGCGTTCTTAGGATGTTGATTTTCCCATATTTGCGTAGCGTAGCCGTCGTGTCGCTTCTGGCTGTCGCTGCAGGTAAAGTGATCCCAGCCTCTGTCCTTATTGTTTTCAATGGCCGAGTAGTAGTGGTAGCAGGCCTGTCCTGCTTTAGCCACCGAGCAGGTCTCAGTGAAGGTCTTGAGAATAGGGACGGACTTGGTGATTGAGCTGATGTGTAGTGTGTCTTGAGCTGAATTGCACTTCTTCCGGGTGGGCGCTCTCTTTGCATTCTTGGCCGGCGAGTCCCGCTCTAGTATGCAGGACTCTTCCTCGTCGCTGGCAGTTGTAGTTGTTGTGAATAAAGTGGAAATTGTTGATGACTCCTTAGTCGTAGTTGGTTCGTTCATTGTTGATGGCTTGGTTGTCGTCTTGGGTTGATCACTGGTTCTCGGAGAATCGCTCTCGCTAGAAGAGGATGCAGCGGCGTTGCTCCTAGGCGTGCCAGAAGCAGGTTTGGAAGTTACAACATGCGTGCTGGATACGTTGCTGAAGCGTACACCGCTAGAGGAAACGGAGCCCGAGGACAGTGGTAGTGAACCAGAAGAGGGTCGTGTCGAGTCTGCGGAAGCCATATCTGACTTTGAAGGCACAATGGTCGAAGTAGTAATCGTGACCTCGGTAACGGTCGGCTTTGAGGACGCCAGCAGGCTGTGGGATCCGGAGTGACTGCTTTCAGCGGCCGAGCTTCCCCCTTTAGAGACACTATGCTTCGATGAGGACTTGGATGCGTTGGAAGTATGACTTGACTTATCGGTGGGTCTGGGGGTGTTCGTAGTCTCAGGGGGTTTCGTTGATTTTGTTTTGGTCGGCGTCGTGAGTTTTGGGTTTGTCGGGCGACGCTTTTTACTTGTGGGCGTAACAGGCTTCAGTGTCTCTTCTGGGGCCGAGGTCTTTGGATGAGCACTTGGCTTCTTGCTGGTAGCCTTTTTGGTCTTGCTCTTCGGCCTCTTGGTCTTCTTTGGGGGTGGCTTTCCTTCCCCACCACCGGTAGCAGCATTATCTGGACCGAAGGGATAACATTTGTCAATGAGCGTACCTAGTGGCTTGTCAAATAATGTATGGGTCCAGAACGGAGAGTCGTCGTTTAGGGAGGCCGAAGCATATAGTTCGGCGCCGACATCGGCCTGAAGATCCACACCCAAGGTCTTCTTGGTGCCGCAGACTCCCTTGCTGTCGGCCAGAGCGGAAAAGTCAGCGCGAATATAGGGCATCTTCATGTCCAAGCCAACGGAGAAGCCTTTCCCAAAGCCTTTCGCGGTCACCTCAACACCTGCCTGCGCGTAGGCTTCCGCAGAGCCTTCAACCTTTGCACTGAGAGATGGAGGGATATTGGAAAACTCAGGTACCCAGCCGGAAATGTCATTGTCGCCCTTCCCAAAAAGGTTGACTTTCAAGGTAGACGTATTCGGAATAGACATTCTCGCCCCCATAGAAGCCTGCGCTGTCCCTGTCCATTCGTCAATCTCGAATCCGAGATCCTGCAGAGCAAGTCAGCTAAGGTTGCTTCGTTAGCAATACTCTTAGAGCAACTAATACGTACCACAGTCAGAAAGACGCCGAGCTTAAAAAAGCCGCCGACATTGAATCCCGTAAGTGGAACGCTCACAACATTAACATCGCCCGGGCTATAGGCACTTGCCAGTTTTCCATCCAGGTGCAAGGACAGTTCAACAGCCGCTGCAATGTTCCGAGGCGTAATTTTCATGGAAGCGCCGAGAGGTGCCCTCATAAACGTCTCCAAGTCGAAATCGACATTGACTGAACCTTCGATACCGCACGGGCTACAGGAAACCCCAATATCGAGACCCTTTGTGTTCACGTCGAACAGTTGTCGACTGAAATCATGGGCCAAGCTAAGAGTTTTGCCATCTCTTTTAGCCAGAGCAGGACTGCCTGGAGGGAGTGGTTCATTTGTGATCTTGAAGCTGTAGGTCACGGCGATATCTTCCCAGGTCTTCAACACTGCCTTCATGAGAACCTTGTTGTTTACTTCGTCAAAGTCCAAGTCAGATACGAGAAACGGCTGTCGGCGCGACTCGGGCGCACAAGCCTCAGCACTTGCGATAAGGACAAAAGTGAAGTTATCATCCTACGTGAAGGTTAGAATCTCCGCTCCTTCTGCATGGCCTGAAGTATACAACGGTATGTATTTGAAGTATTGGAATTGGAAGTACTAACCGAGTTAACCCAATCCCAGACTTGGTGAGCATATGCGAATGATTTCTCGTCCTTGAATTCGAGGTAAAGGTCGGGGGCAGAACAGTCAATCGACTTCACAAGGCCAGCAAAGTCATCCATGTCAACGATTGCCTCGTAATCTTGTGAAAAGTCGAGCGTCAAATTGGCGATCATCATGGTAGAAGTGGCTTCATAGATCATCAGTACGTGCTTGGTAATTTGGACAAAGGGGGTTTATGCTACCTTGCGCTCCCCATAAAAAGATGCCGAAATTTTGTAGATCCAATCCGCCATAGCCATCGTCTGGATCCTCCATTCTCTTCTTGAACGAGGTGGTCTCCCCATGCTTGTTAAGCGGTAGGAGTTCAACTTCGGGGACATCGATCGCTAGCGAATAAGTAGAGAAGAAAGACGGAATAAATAGAAAGAACGACAGAGTAAAGATTGACAAGCGTGCCATAGCGAAAGTCATGTCCTCGTGCGGAGGGAGAATCTCTTCAACTGGTCACCAATGAAGGATGGAGCATAGCGGAAGAACAACGGCGATACGTGATATGCACGAGGCTATATGCAACATTGATGGACATTGGATTGGTAGCCCCCTCTTGCTCGGCAGATCTATGTAAATATAGAATGCGAGATACGCAAAACTCCAGCATCTGAACAACGTATTCGACATGGATTGCGGAGGCGGAAAGGCGTACCTGCAGCCTGACCGGAGCTTTTCATGTTTGAGTAGCGGAAGAGGCCTCGTATTCCGCTGTGCTGTTATACAGAATTTTATTAAAAGGGTCATGCAGTGTTCTAGGGGAGTCATCTCATTAGGCGAGTCCAAGGCAATGTCTCGTAATCTTTCTCTAGAGAGGCACGAAACAAGAGCGGGGCCAATGGCGGTGACAAGGATAAAAACGAAGCAGGAAAGGGTGATAGAGGCTCCGCCAAAAGGCCAAGCCTGCCAAGATATACGCCAAGATAAACGAATAAAAATACCCCCGCGGCGCCCCAACCCTTAATTTCCCTGTCGAAGGTTATTGTGAAAATAGTTCGGGGCATCGGATGTACAGCCTGTACAGGCTCCAGTTTCCCCCCCCCCTATGTACGTGCGCAACAGACACAGCAATTTCGCAAGTTTAACTCTTGCAATTAAGCTTAAAAAATTGAAGGCTTTGCCTTTCTTGCGGGTGCACAGCTCTTTTGGCAAGCGTACAGTATCTACGCTGGACGGTGTACTTGACTAGTTAGTGTGTGTGTTGCGCGCACACACAGGGGGCTGTACCTGCTGCTAATAAGCTTATTACTAGGCAGAGCTAAGCAAAGCGGAGCGAGAACGTGAGATGTGCTCGTACCATTTTTGAAGTTTTAGCTGTTTCACGTTAGATGAAAACTAGGAAATGTACATCTGCATACAAATCGAGGAACACGGCGGAGATGTTCTTGGTTCACTCTTCGTAGAAGCTTTTGCTACGGCCCGGTCCTTTGACGACGTCTAATTCTATCTCGGTCCGTGCTCGCGGCCATTCCGGATTCTAAAACGCTCCCCGCATTTTCGCCGCCAATCTTATCTAATTAATCTTGCGAGCCAACTCGCTATCGAGGAAGTTGGTTATGTCCTGCTTGTGTCCTTCCTGTCCTTCCAGGACCACACCCAAGCCTTTCCGGATCGTGATGTGCCTGCTTGAAAAGCAGACTTGGAACTTGATACCGGCTGATGCAGCGAGTTCGCCAACATGTTCAAAGAATGATATCATGTCCCAAATCTGACTTTCCTCGTATTCATCCAAGGCGTCAATGAAACATACTACGGAAGCCTCTCCAAGGCATTTTATAGCTTGTTCTAACAGTGTCTTTAGTGATTCGACACTCCATTGGTGGTATATGCTGATTCTTGACGATGAGAATCGAAGACGCACTGAAACGCTGGAAGTCATTCGAGGAGTTGCAGTAGTAGCAACTAAATATGTCCCGATTGTAGACTTCTCTAAATCCTCGCCTCGCGCATTGAAGAAGAATGAGATGACTGTCCTGTCCTTTATCGTCTCGCGGGCATTAGCAAGAGCAAACTTTATTAATGTTAACTTTCCCGCTCCAGGCTTCCCTTTAATCTACAAGAAGCCGTGGTATTCGCCTAGTTTAGCGCCATCAAACCAGTCGAGGTATTCAGACTTTTTCAACAGCCATTTACATGTCTTGGCGTGGGCGTTCTTGATAGCCATCTGGCGCGCACCGATTTGGCTAAATCTCAACGAGTCCAACAGCGTCCGCTTTTGGTCTTCGTTCAAAGACTCTTTAATCTCCTTCTGAAGCCGAACCAACCCTTTTTCCCGTCTTTCGCCGTATATAAGCGGTATATGGACGTCGAAAAGGCCCAGCTGAGAGTATGCCGCGTCTTCTTCGCATTTTGTCTCGCGTTTTGCTGCCCAAGACATACGCTTATTCACACTAAAATAAGATAAAGGACTTCCTTGAAGGGCTTAGATGGCAATTCCGGTTATCTTATGGGGAGTTTGTTCTAGTAATTGCTTATTACTAAGCCGCTTTTTATCCTTAGAGAAGAATTTAACTGGTGTTGGAGCAATAAGCTCTTAAAGTGTCCAGCTACGAGTAAACCATTTGCTTTTCTTAAATACTGGTTTCTATCTCTAGGAGAACTTATTATCTCCAACCAAACCACTAACTAAAACGTTAGACAAGTACACGTAGCATCTTACCGTATCCTAATACCAGCGAAATATGGAGTTAATTGCCTCTAAAAGCTCTGCGCTGCTTAACTTGTTAATGCAGCAGGTGTGTCGAACTGGATCGGATTTCCTTACCACCATCTTGATACTAGCTTCAAGCCTAGAACCCTATGTCTCAATACCCCGCTCCTTACCTCGTATGTCTCCTCGTATGTCTCATCGAATGTCTAAATACCTGTTTCCATTACCGAATGACGACTGCGTCGTCATTCTATTTGCAACCTATTTGTCACCTATCTGGTGCATATATAGAGGCTCTAGAGCCCTCTTTAATAGACAGAGTTCTCATACCTAATTGTCCGTTCGACAAGGTGTCAACCTAGAAATATTACAGGCCGTCCTTAGCAGCTCACTTTCCGCAAAAAAGGATTTTGTTCTTGCCAATGCCCTCTACTAGGTCTTTGAAGGTGACTTCTTCGTCATCCGCTCCCCAGGTATGCAAAAGAGGAGCATAGCGGAGGTTTTTATTGCCAACAATCTCGGTTAGGCTGAACTCGTCATCTTCAAGTCGTAAAAGACGCATGACGAGAGGATTGTCGGAGAGCTTCTGGGTAAGGAAATCGTCAAAATAGATATAGGTAAGATGTGCTCGTATCGAGCAATCAAAAAACTACAATTGTCCTAGTTGGTAGACGCAAGGCAGAACACTCAAAGAGATGATGATGAGGGGCAGAGGGGCAGTGCAAGGTGCCTAAGCCTCAATAATTAATTTGTCGTATGCGTAAATTCGTTCAATACTTGGCACGATTTTCCCCGTTTTCCCGCGCCAAAAACACGGAGATTTCAACACGGAGACTTTAACACCTACAATTAATCAACTTTATCACCCGCTTACTACCACCAATTACTTAATTTACGCGTAAGGCTTAAGTCTATATATAAAATAGAGTTTATATACTTACTTTTGATGTTCTTATAGTTATAGATATTGTTTCTATGCGTCCTTACCTACGTCTCGGCCTTCCTTTAAATCGAGCACGGATTATTAAATACCTTAAGCTTAGGTAGCAGCCTAATGCAATTACTGAGGAGCTTAGTATTATAGTGCAGACCGTATATAATGTAGAGAGCAATATAGTAAGATATAGCAGTATTATAAAACCTTTGTATATGTGACGGTTCGTCTACATAGCTACCATCGAGGCGTCGTCGGTCACGGATCAACGTTGCCCCAACGTTGCCCCGACGACCGAACATGTACATAGTCGTCTACCGCGCCCCTTTCTTCGAGCCCTT
>Ga0307507_10001002_pt1 | contig 62876 bp, 24 predicted proteins | sample 7_EM_MG_FD_207223 | JGI IMG/M metagenome (GOLD analysis project Ga0307507, IMG submission 207223) | Populus trichocarpa ectomycorrhiza microbial communities from riparian zone in the Pacific Northwest, United States - 7_EM | ecosystem: Host-associated > Plants > Roots > Unclassified | place...
CTATATCTACTTATAACAATTTTAGGAGATTAGATAGCCTATAGAGGAGGTATTATTAATCTTAAAATAGGACCTATTTAGTTAACTATTAAAGGAAGACCAGTTAGAATGTCTTTTAATATCCTACCGTTAGGACAGGATAAGGCGATACTAGGAATGCCTTAGTTATAGAAGTACAATCTAAAGATTAATTGGGTTATAGGTTAGGTTAATATTAAGGATACTTAATAGTGTAAAGTGCGATAGTAAACCAAGTTAGTATAGTACTAAGTTAGAGCGATATATAAAGAGACTAAGCGAAGCTTAAGTTATATACTAAAGAGATACCACAAGTATGGTAAAAAGTTATAGTTACTAGAAAGTAAAAAGCTGTTAGAGTATATAGCATGGGACTATAAGATAAAATTAAAAGAGGGAATAAGTCTAAAGTTCTTTCTAATCTATAAGCTTACTAAAACGGAGTTAATAGCGCTTAAGGAGTTTGTTTAAGAGAACTTACGCAAGGGATATATTAGACCATTATAGTTATTGGTAGAATATCTAGTACTATTCATCCTAAAGAAAAACGGAAAACTTAGGATGTGTATAGACTATAGACAGTTAAACAGCATTACCAGAAAGGATAGGTATCCTTTACCCTTAATTAGCGAAATCCAAGATAGAATAGGCAACGTAAAGATCTTTATAAAGATAGATCTGAGATAGGTGTACTATTAGATTAGGATTAAAGAAGGCGATAAATAAAAGGCAGCCTTTAGGTTAAAGGAAGGACTATATAAACCATTAGTTATGCAATTTGGGTGTCACGGAACCCGACCGTAGGGGCCTCCATAGGAGAACCCCGTGCTCTCGCGTACACCTCGCGTACAGCTTATGTCAGCTACGCGAGGGTATATCACCTCCTTACGCCCTCGACCCTTACAATCAATCGCGCAACGTCTTGTAGACTCCCCGAATACATACGCTTTGTAGCCATTGCCCGCGTTCCATGACATTATGTTACGCCTTTTTCTTCACCAACACTTAGCCTATAACCAATTCTACATCTCCACGATACCGCAGACGCTGCCAGAAGCAACGTGTCTATAAGTTACCTCACTTTGTACTCCTAAAGAATTAATAATAGTAAGACAAAATTCCTTACTAGCTACTATGTTAAACTTAAAGAATAATCCAATACCTATATTAAAACCACGACACTAATCAGTCCTAGGAGGATTTAATTTATTAACCCTAGCCTTAACCCCTAAAGGGAAGCCTAGTGGCTTAAAAGACTACAATAACCACGAGGGGGATATTAATAATATCTTATCCTTTATTAACTACATAACCATGGATAAATAAGCCGAAGGGCTACCACCTATTAAGATTAAGATATGAGACGCCGAGATATTTATAAAAATGGTAGCATAAGAACCCAATAAATACTACCGCCTTCTATAGAACTACTATCTAAAGCTTATATAAGCTGAGATGCGTGCTGCCTAAGATTATAATATTATCCAAGACCTACAAGCTCGTGAGGCGCTCGCTAATAATATACGCTAAGAGATTGAAGATAACCTCCGCGCGTCTAAACACGACGTCTAACAATTAAAGAAGGCCAAGATTATACTTATTGCTACAGTTACCGAGAGAGAGGGTATAATTAAATACCTACAATTTTAGCTTAATAAGTACATTTGTAACAATACCAGATACCTCTCTACTATATATAACGCCACCTAAGTCTTTATGCCCCTGGCAACCTTACCTACTTAACGCTTAATAGAAGGTTAGCGCTAAATAGCTTCACCTAACGGGAACCCCTACTATAGTAGCGGTAATAATAAAAGCCATAACAATTAAACCTAAACTACCACTATAGGGTCCAATACACGCTACCCTAATCCCCTAATCTTTAAGGGTGACCGCAAGGAATATAGCTACTGGAAGATGCAAACCCGCAAGAAACTGGCCTAGAGCGCCTACCTTTTCCCCATAAAAGATACCAAGATTGGCTACATTATTGGACGAACAAAGGGCATCCCATTTAATAGGCTTTTCGCTTAATAGGAGACTAGCAGTCCCCAGAAGTAGTAGTCCTACTAGGAAGTCCTTAACAACCTTGACTAAATGTACCATAACTATAACCTAGTGGCCACTAGTTGAGCTAAACTACGCGCCCTAAAGATAAGTCCTACTGAATTATTTGACAAGTTCTATGTTAAATTCTAGGAATACACCGGAGTCCTCGCCTAAGACGATGCTAAAGACCAGGAAGATCTCCTTAAAAAAGTCACTTATTGCCTTAGTTACGCAGCCGCCAGCTATAACTATAACGACGTTTATAATATGGTAGTAGCCCTATAGAAGATTGAACGACGGCTGAACTAGATTACTACTGCAAACCCCTACCTGAAGACCTCCCTATAGAAGCCCTCCGGACCTACTAAACCACTAACGCCTACTACCCCAAGCAATACCACTGGCCCTAATATCGACCTCTCTATACTAGCCTTCCCGAAGAAGCTACTAGATGGAGAGCGTAAGCTACTCCGGAAGCTAAGGCGTTGCTATAGATGCCATTAAGAAGGCTATTATAGCTATAGCCCAAACTGCCTAATGGCTAGGTTTAGCAGCTGCCGTTAAACACCTAACCCTATGCCCTGGACACTAAATACGTTACTACGCGCCGCTACCGCACAAGACGAAGATGTAGTAATGGTAGTAGAATTAGACGCGGAAGCGGAAAACGCAAAGTCCCAGCCCTAAGTCGCAGGTTGGGACACTCCGACGATAGAGGGATCTATATATTGGCTTGCTCAATAGATAGCTTAGTAAGAATAGAAGGACGGAAGCAAATAGTCTTACCTATAGAGGGAACTACTGCTAAGAAATAATACAAAACCTATTCTATAATTGACTACGGAGCTACTGATAAATTTGTAGATACCTAATTTGTGCGTACTTATAACCTATTTACCTTACCCCTCGCCAAAGCCCGCGCCCTACAACTCGCTGATGGTAGTTGTACTGTATAAAAGATTACCTATATAGCATAACTCTACCTAAATATAAATGGACACTAGGAGGAGCTCTGGGCCTATATTATACCACTTATAAACTACCCTATTATCCTTAGAATGAACTGGCTCGAATAATACAACCCCGCCATTAACTGGTAAAAGAGAGAAGTAACCTTTAACTCTAAATATTGCAGAGAGACTTGCCTAGGGTATGGCCTAGCCGCCTCTATCTACTCCCCAGGATATCAACCTAGGGAAACCCTTATTACCCCACCCACGACCAACTGCCACCACGTAAGCGCCGCGGCCTTCTACCGCATAGCACGTAGGAAAGGCTAGACCGTTGCCGCAGCCTCCTGATTATGACTATATAAGCTTAATAAAGATCAGGACCACGTCCTCTACAGTAATAGGATAAACATAGTTAACCTCTTAGAAAACAATGCCCCCGCAGAACTCTATGGACTTTCACCCTCAGACTTTAAGAAGTTTATGAAGCTCAAAAAAGGACTTACTAATAAGGAACTCCGCAAGCTCCTCCCCGAGAGATACCATGACTTTATCGACGTATGCTTATAAAAGAGCGTAGATACACTCCCCCTACATCAACCTGACGACCATGCCATTAATATTGAACAAGGAAAAACGCCGCCCTATAAGAGACCTATGAAGTCACTTAATTACAAGAACCTTGGCCCCTACCAGATTAAACGAGTTATTGATAGAGGAGCTGCATACGAACTAGAGCTCCCGCCTGCCTTAGCCACCCGCGGGATATGGCCCGTGTTTCACCTATAGCTACTACACCTTTACCAGCCTAACCCTCTACCAGGACAAACACAGCCTAAACCCCCACCGGTACTAATCTGAGATAAGAACGAAGACGAGAACTATAAGGAGTAGACCGTTGAACGAATTATTAACTCCAAATACTTTGGCAAAGGCAGAGGACGGCGGCTCTACTATAAAGCTACCTATATAGGATTTAATATAGATCAGCTGGAATGGCAACCATGGGAAGATTTTGAAAACGCAAAAGATCTAATTAGCGATTTCTATTACGCAAACCCATAGAAACTAGGCCTAAGTAGAGATTTCGTACTTAATCCCCTATGGGAGCCGTCACAGCTAAATCGTTGTATATTACCGTCATGTGACTACTCCGATGAGATGTTAAGGAACTTTAACCGCCGGTCGAAGTTGTCTAATTGGTTAGATTCTAGACGCTAAGGAGAAGCTAACTAATTAGGATTTTCCATCCCTGGGATGGAAAATCGCTATTGGCTCGCTTGCTACTAGCGCCTTAGTAATACCCTCGCACCTTACCAAGTCCCTAACAGCCTCCTTCCCCTCTATAGCCTAGTACCTTCGCATAGTAGTAACCCACAAGCTTTAAGTTAGAAGCACCTGTATAAGCCCGTTACACCTGTAACGATATTCCTTCTTCTAGATACCCTAAGCATTTCCCCCTACATGTATATAGCAACCACAGCGTCGCCGGAGCTCCGCCTTAATAGGAGGGGGGGTAGTGTCACGGAACCCGACCGCAGGGGCCTCTATAGGAGAACCCCGTGCTCTTGCGTACACCTCGCGTACAGCTTATGTTAGCTACGCGAGGGTATATCACCTCCTTACGCCCTCGACCCTTACGATTGATCGCGTAACGTCTTGTAGACTCCCTGAATACATACGCTTTGTAGCCATTGCCCGCGTTCCGTGACATTGGGCTTATAAACGCACTAGCAACGTTTTAAAAGCGAATTAATAGTGTGTTAGGAGAACACCTAAATAAGTTTATTATAGTATACCTTAACGACATTATTATTTATTTAGAGAATAAGGAAGAATATGGAGAATATATTAAATGGGTCTTAAAGAGACTATAGGAAGAACAGATGCTAGTAGCAATTAAGAAATATAAGTTCTTTATAGTGAAGACCAATTTTATAGAATTTATTATTGAACTAGGAAAGATTAGTATAGACCTAAAGAAAGTCAAAGCTATAGTAAGTTGGCAAGAACCAGAGAACATTATACAGTTAAGGTCATTTCTAGGGTTTTGTAACTACTATAGGAGGTTTATAGTATAATGGTTGAAAAGCATTAAGCCATTTATAAGACTAATAAAGAAAGAGAAACTGTAGGTTTAGGGTAGTAAACAAAAGGAGCTGTTCTAGGAACTTAAAGAGTTGTTTACCTAAGAACTAGTCCTTAAGATCTATTAACCAAAGTTAGAAATAGTTGTTAAAATAGATGTATTAGACTTTACACTAAGAGTATATTTACTATAGAAGCATTAGGACGCATAGCATCCAATAGCGTACTATAGTTAGAAAATAACACCACTAGAGTTAAACTATGACATCTACAATAAGGAGTTGTTAGGTATAGTTATAACACTTAAGGAATGGAGAGTATTCTTATAAGGTATAGAGAAACCATTTGTGGTTAAGACGGACTATAAGAACTTTATAGGATTCCTAATAATAAAGGAACTCAACTAAAGACAGGTTAGATAGGCGGAAATGCTTATAGAATACTATTTTGAAATTTAGCATACTAAGGGTACAGATAATGCACGAGTAGACGCTCTAAGTAGAAAGGCTAAACTATAAAGTAATAAAAAGCTATTAGGAGCTTTATTGCGAAGGGATTAAGACGGATTAATTAGGTATAACTATCTAAAGATTATAGTAACTAAAGAAAGCCAGATCTATAAATTACTAGAGAATGATTAGATATAGAAGATCTAAGAAGTATAGGTAGAGGATCTAGACTTAGAGCAATATAAAAATAGAGAAGCAACATATGTGCCTAAGTCTATTACAGAAGAATTTATTAAGGAATTCCATAAGGGAATAACATAAGGACATAATGGAGCTATAGGCTTAGTGTTAAGGCTTTAAGAGGAGTATATTATTTAAGGAATCTAGGGGCTAGCAAGATAAGTTATAAAGGAATATCTAGATTGCTAAAGAAACAAACCAATAAGGTATAAGCCGTATAGAGGGCTATAACCTGTCGAAATACTAGGAAGACCATAGGAAGTTATATTATAGGACTTTATTATTAAGTTACTAAAGTTAAAAGATCCTATTACAGGATAAGATTATAACGCGATTTTAGTAATAGTGGATAAGCTAACAAAGTAGGGATACTTTATAGCATGCACTAAAGAGATATTAGTAGAAGATATCGCTAAAATCTATATAAAGAAAGTATTTGTAAGACATGGAGCACTAGATAAGATTATATTAGACAGAGATCTAAGATTTATAGTAGCATTTTAGAAAGTATTTCTGGCAGAATAAGGAGTTCGCGCAGTAATATCTACAGCGTATTATCCGCAGACGGATGGATAAACGGAAAGACTAAACTAGACACTAGAACAGTATCTAAGGCATTATATTAATTACGTATAAAATAATTGGGTATCGTTATTACCAGTTATACAGTTTATATATAATGCAATACTATAAGAAGGAATGGGGACATTACTATTTAAGGTAAATTACAGATACAAACTAAGAACGTCGTTATCGCTATGTTAAGTAAAAAAGACGAGTAGCACAGCTAAATAAAGAATGGAGATGTTAATAAATCTTTATATAGACCTTATAGAAACAGCTAAACTAGTATAAGAACAAATAAAAAGGTACTATAACGCTAAGAGATCTAAGGGACCAGATCTTAAGGAGGGAGATAAAGTATAGCTACTACACAAAAATTTTAAGAGTCGACAACTAAGTAAGAAGTTAGACTACGTTAGACTAGGACCTTTTAAAATTAAGTAAAGGATTTTATTAGTTATATATAAGTTAAACCTACTAGCCAAAATAAAGATCTACCCTGTATAATATATCGCAATGCTAGAGCTAGTATATAGGAATATTAAGCCACCAGTCTATAAGGTAGATATATATAGAGGATAAGAGGAAGATAAATAGCAAGTTTTAAAGATTATCAGTTACAAGAATATAGATAATAAAATATAGTATAAAGTAAAGTAGATAGGCTATAGTAAGACTACCTAGAAACTACTAAGCAACCTAGAGAACGCTATAAAAAAGGTAAAGAAGTATTAAAAGAAAGCAGGTTAGGAAGCGTTAAAAAAGGATTGCTAAAGAATAAGTTACCTAAGGGGGACCTAAGAGGAGTAATTACTAAACTACTTAGAGTTGTTTCCCTTGTAGGAGGAGAGCTAGTCCTTTCGTTACCTAGCTTGTTAAGACCCTATTAAATAAGTTTTTACTCCTTAGAACGAACCTTCTTATAAACCTTCTTAAGACGGGTTAACTAAGCAAACGCAACCTACTAAGACTTAAAGGAGTAACGTTAAGCCTTAAGGGCCCAAGCGGTCTCTTTAGCAGAACGGTAGAGTTTAGCGCGTGCGGCGGCTAACTTAAACTTAAGCTTTACAGTGGCAGATTAAACACAAAATCCTATAATAAGTTACTTAGGGAACTCAAAGACTGTTAAGAGTTATAGGACGCGTATACTTAGCGTTAGAGATAGAGCGAATATTACAGGACGATTAAATATTTGCTTTAGTGCACTCTAAGCAAGATAAGGGTTGTTAAGACAAGGGACTCGCTATTGCAATATATACTAACCCCGCTTTTACATAATAAGAATATGGAGACGATATTATCTCACTAAGCGACAGTATAGCAGCCATAGTATAAGCATAATATTGCGCTTATAAAGAAGAAGAAGCTTTAGATATAATAAGCAAGGATATTAACCAGACTAATTAAACGGATATTACACCTCTAGTAGACGATTTAGAGATGTTAGGAATCTTTAAGGACGAAGATAAAGAGGAGGGAGATAGTATTACAAACACTTTAAGTACAATGTTATAACTACTTAGGGAAGAGTCGTAGGAAGCTAGTTAGTTAATATAGGCACAGTCTAGAATAGATCTGGTGGAACTATATAATAAGGAATAGTAAGCGAGTCATATAATGTTATACGCAGTGTATAAAGTATACGTAGTATACGCCCGCGTATAACACATATAACACGTACCTTACATATAAGAGAGGATTTCTTAGGAGTATGGTTATGTATTTAAAGGACCTTAGTCCCTACCATAGATAGTTCTCTCCTTATAGTAAATCTTAGAATACAATTAGAGTTAATCTGTTAGGCAACTACTCCACTAGTTATTATTATGTTATTGATTTGTTTTTACCTATATACCTTGCCTAATAATAGGACCCACCGTAGTTCCTGCTATAAGGTTCCGTTACAGGATTTCTAATAACGCGTTTTTTTTTTTTAAAGAAAATGATCACAAGACCTAAAAATACCTAAGTAATAAAAATAATATATTCTAAAAGCCTAGGTTCTGTTATATAATCGATTAACTTTAGGAAGTAATATAAAATATTAGTGTTGAGTTATTTTAATATCCGCAATCTCCGTAACGCGGATATTGTTGGAACGCGTAAGAACCCTTGGTTTTGCACAAACGTAGTTAGTAAGCTTGCGGACCGATTGAAAATCCGCACCAACAGAATCGCGTCTGAGCTTGCTGAGGTAAGAAACACCGCAAGTTTAACGCCGAAGCAACTGGCTACCCTTTCACAACTCCACCATCATTTCATCTAGATTCTACAAGTTTGATGCTTTTGCCATTAATACAGCGATCTGATATTACACAGGATATACTAGTGGTGATCAGGTTCTGACAGTCCTGCCCGCTCATTTACTGGACTACCTCTCTAGATGTTAGCCAACCAGCTAAGACTTGGGCTATAACTAAGCCGGGGTCATGGATAATGCCTACATGATTCAGTAAATACTATCGCTCATTAAGTATTATCAAATCCAGCGTTTAGACTAACCGGTAAACCCCTTGTGCTAGAGGCTGTTGCGGGTTTGTGACTTGACTCTACATCTAGAAGGTATTCAAAGGCCCTCATGATACTTGAAATCTCCCAACGCGTCTCTACATCTCTTCTCCGCTCCTCTCCTCACACCCACGTATCGCTTCCCCGAAGTGCGGGCATTTTTCTTACTCATTTTTTCTGCTCTAGCTCATCCAATAACCACTTAGCCAATTGCGCTCGATGCATCTGCGCCTTGAAACCTTCGGATCCTACATAACCTGCCCGCGCGCCTTCTCGTTGCTTTCCGTTCATGAGAAAATTCAGACGGTACATGCACCACTCTAATTGCTCATCCCTCGGCTTTGCACCAGAATACCTTCTTGATGCCATAAATCTTAACCCGTTCCTCCGGCGCTAACCAGCCGATCACTAATTTGTGGATTCTGGTGGAAAGTTGGAAAGAGTCTTCAGGAGCGGCAATGGATTGTGTGCCCATGACGGGCAAGTGGACCGTTACGAGTGGGGTAATCTGCGTAATTGACCAAATAGTCACGTATAGAAGTTAGGCAGCTGATCACCACTGCCATTCCGATTATTAGGGCCGAGGATCAATATTATACCTTGTTACCTGTTACTTATGTGGCTCCCTTACCGTCCGTCTATGATTCCACTGGGTCCATCGCGGCCCGCGCTACCTCCCGTAGCTCGTCTAGCTCCTCTCTGGGTAGCTGTGACGCTTCCAATACAAGGGTTGTAACACAAGAGCCAATTAGAAGGGCTCGTAAAACTTTTATATTTTCTTTATAAGTGGATTGTATTTGATATGTAGATAGTGGCAGCAACGATAAGTATAAGAATCAGTTAAAGAGCGGAGTGGGTATTAAGATTATGTATTGATACTTGAATTACACAAGACCAGTTATGCATGTCTATTCGCATTACATATCCTCTTCACGTTCCAAACCACCAATCCTCTATCTCCGACCACTCTTTCTAGCGTCGGCCAGACGCCATCGTCCCCGAAATCAAGATCATCTAGATTGATATGCTGCCTATAACTCCAAAGCTCTTCCAAAGTAATTTCAGTTCCTGGATTAGGAAGGGTATACGGTTTAAGAAAGTAAGCAGATCTCGGAGCAACTAAATATACTAGCTCCTTGGACCCGGTGATCGATTTTAGAGAAAATTTATTCTCGCAGGATGTCACGGATTTCAGCTGCTCCAGCATTGAGGGTCCCGGCATTCCCATCAAATCTTTGGTGGTTAGATACTCATTCTTCCCATTGAGGAGCCAGATGGGTGGACTGTATGTTTTCCACCAAAAGGCGTGTGTGACGTTAGCATCTTCCTTGGCAAGGCGGATTTGCGTGGGCACTATCCCGCCTTGATGGTAGACACCCATCAGAATGCCCATGCAGACGTTGAAGATAATCCATGAGCCTATCCAAACACGAGTGAAGGTTTTGGGGAGACGAATTGAAGATAGAATTAAGGGAATAGCGGGGATCAGGAATCGCGCTTCTTGGTGAGGGAAGAAAGATAGTAGCACAACTCCAGAGAGGGCAGAAACGAGGCGCCTTGTTTTGCGGGGATAGAGAAAGAGTAGAGGGAAGGCCGGCCCAAGAAGCTGAGGAAGGTTGACCAGAGCATGCTGGTAAAAAGGATGTAGACCGTGTTTGGCGAGGTTAGTTGAAGCTGCATTGTATATCAAGTTGTTCAAAGGTGTGATAATGGGGCGGTGGAATAGCGTCGAGAAGCGAAAGGGACTAGGCGTGTAGAACGCGGTATCAACGCTGACGGCAATGAATGCGGTTAAAATTGCAGAGATTGCTATAAAGACGAGTGAGAATGGTCTAAGAAAAGATGTTAGTGGCGCGCATAGAAAGACAGCCTACGAAACATACTTTCTCCGAAAATGCGGAAGGAGGCTGAACCCCGGGAAAAGTACGAAAGCAGGAAATGTGATGCGGTTGAAAACACCAATCACTACCAGAAAGCCCAGCACTGCAGAAGCAAACACCCCTGAGTGTTTCTAAAGCCAACCTATTAGTCGTTTGTATATTCAGTAAAAGGGCGTCGGTTTGCGCCCACCTTATCCTCTACGATCCGGTCAATCAGCACCAAGGTCCAAGCGACCAGCAACGTTTCCAGCGAGTTGGAGAAGGTATGGGTTTGTAAAGTCCAGGTGACGTATGAGGAAGCTATCAGCAGGATAGCGACGCGATGCTGTCGCGGCGACTGTACCATCTCCAACACGGCCCAATCTTCCAGAACGATGCTTAGTGTGAGCATCAACACGCGCAAGGTCCAATATCCTACAGATGGCGCGACCTCATCGTATCCAAATCCCTCGCGTAGCCATCGGAGTAGGTACATGGGCGAACCATAGGCGAGCCATAGCGGGAACGTGCTACGGATGGGAGCATCGGTGGTGAACTCCCAAGTGAGATGAACAGGGTAAGAGAAAACGCGCCCTGATTAGAGAAACGTGTTAGCACCGTCCAGTGGCAGTGAGGAAGTTTGGAGGCCTACCAGCGATCACCTCCGGACCTTGAAAGTTCTCGTCCGGATGCAAATAGCTCGGTGAGAGGGCGAAATAGATGCGAACTAGAATCAGCAGAAAATAGGCGCGCCTCCACATCTCGTCGCGAAAGTTAGTTCATAGAAGGTGGAGCAAGAGAAAAGAAATTGCATGGTGTGCTGTCTGGGGCTTTGTAATGCGATGGGAGATAGCTTGGTTAGGAGCTGTTGGTGCCGTAAGACAAAACGGAAAAACTGCTGATGACGATGGGATTGGAAAATCCAGCCCGAAATATCTACATTTTGAGTACTGCATATACTTGAACAGCCAATATGGACAAGGTCCGTTTTATGTCCGGCGCATAATAGCCGCAAACATCCCTTCTTGTCTGGCTGCATCTCGCCCTGCCTTTGCCTTGGCGTTCTCGGAGTCACGTGCACTCATCAAAGCCGTCTTTCGCAGCGTCTTACTGTAAACTCCCACAATCATTTACAATTACGTTTCAGGCAATGCATTCCGCAGAGGATATGCTCTGCACGCAAAGAATTCATGATCGCAGGCGTAGCCCAATCCTATAACGACGGCCTGACAGATCGATAGTCTCGAGCGTGATGACTCTGGAGGCGAAGCGTATTGCTTTGAGCAGATCATGGCCCGTGGGGTCGATGGTGCTTGTCCAAATCACCTTTCTGACCGAAGAGCTGAGTTCATCGGTTCAAGGCTTTGCGCGCTATGGGGATGGCAAGGCTATGCCGCAATATAATAACAAGGCTGGGCACCATTTGAGGGATCCGCCCTGCGTTTTCTAAACAAGTTTCTTGTACACTGAGCAGCGAGTTCTCCGGCTTCGGAAATTCCTGTTAATCAAAAATAAAAATAAAAAAAAGTCATTGTCCGATTCATAACAGGCAAAGTTTCTGAAGACAATGGGACAAGAGTCACAAGATAGTCTGTTACTGTGGATGGCACGCAACATTGTCGTCAGGACTTTGCAGTTGCCTTGAGCTAAACCACTTCCGGACTAACCACCCTACTTTGCCTCAGCGGCTTGACTTCTGCCTTCACGAACCAAACCGCAGCTTCCCATTCACCTCTGGCTTGGTCCATAAAAAGGCTAGCACTGCCTGCCTTCCACTTACTTGTCAACATCCGTTCGACATTCGCCCTCGCACACAAACCGCAATCTCTTTACAACTCACAAACAACTGCTTACCTCACACTATCAACCCCACATATCCACAATGGCAGCGGCTTCAACTTCGGCCGCCGATGGCAGCAAGAAGATGATCATACTCACCACCTCTGACAGTGTTGACATGCCCGTCGAGCGTGAGGTTGCAGAGCGATCGATTCTCATCAAGAACTTGCTCGAGGATCTTGGTGGGGAGGGTACAGAGCCTATCCCAATTCCGAACGTACGTCGCATCTGCGCTCTTCTCTATTTATAAATTCGTTGCTAACATCATTTCTATCTCAGGTCAATGAGGCTGTGATGAAGAAAGTCCTCGAATGGTGCGAGCAGCACCGGAAAGATCCTCCGGCGACCCAGGATGACGATTCTGACTCGCGCAAGAAGTCAACGGACATCGACGAGTGGGATCAGAAGTTCATGCAGGTGGATCAGGAAATGCTCTTTGAGATCATTTTGGTACGTCACCTTATCGGCTTTTTGCATACCGTGAGACAGGACTGACACTGCAACAGGCTGCCAACTATCTCGATATCAAGGCCCTGCTCGACGTCGGCTGCAAGACCGTCGCCAACATGATTAAGGGCAAGTCCCCGGACGAGATCCGCAAGACCTTCAACATTCAAAACGACTTCACACCCGAGGAGGAAGATCAGATTCGTCGCGAGAACGAATGGGCCGAGGATCGTTAAGCGATCGCGGCTCGATTTCTCTCTGGCTCACTCCAATATTAAAGCATGGCGCGGGTATCGTGGCTGCTGATGTGCATAACGATGGGAACGGTTCTTTGCTGGGTGTTCGGGGTCTTTCACTTTCCTTTTTGCCACCGGGACTACTCTCCTAGATTTGCTTTATACTTTGCGCCGAGGTCCGGCAATCCTCTCTCCTCAGGCTCTCGTATTTTACGTTTTGCTCGATAGCCCCAATCCACTTGGGTTTATTAGGCGGTCGCTCCCAGCTCAGGACATGTCGTCGCAGCCAAGAGCGAGCGTAAATTCAGGTTATCGGGGTTTTCGGGTTTCGATATTCCCTGCAACACAGCGCTAAGCCTTAGCTTGCCCAAAAGTAAAACTTAATTTTTGTTGGTTCCTTTGCTGCCTGAGTGTGAGAATTTGCGACCAATAAATTTAGCGATCTTACAAGGGGCCAACGCCGGATTTGCAATGCTGAAGGCGGTAGCGTACCAATAATACCAGAATCTAGAAGAGGCACGTGCCGGCTGGCCATGGCGGCTTGAATCTTTCCAGAGGAACCAGTTATTATTTGTTGAGCTCCCAAATGCTGTAGGATGATTCTACACGGCCAATTATTTACAATTACCCTAAATACTTCTATAATCTTTTCTACTCTTACAACGCCCCCCCAAGCACCGTAACAACCCACATGGCCAACCTCACACCCACCCCAACCTTCCTCTCGGGCCTCTCAAACTCCTCTCTTCCCACCGTCTTGGCCCACTCCTGCAACCACCGCTCCTCATCCCCCATCCTCTTCTTCAGTCCCTCATCCCCCGTGACCACCATGACATTCGCCTCAATATCCAACGAATAGCTGCGCTTCGTATAATTACTACTCCCAACCAGCGTCACGCTCGGCGCCGGCTCCCGCGGCAGGGTGACCCACAGGCCCTTGGCATGGTACGTCCAGCCGCCGGGCTCGTTGACGGTGCCGCGGCGCCACTCCTTCAGCTCGACCCGCGTGTCCAGCCCTGCGCGCCGCACCGCGTCCAGGAACCGCCGCGCCAGCAGCGTGTAGGCTGCCGGCAGCATCCCGGACACGCCTGGCGAGCTGTAGAACCCGTTGGCGTAGGGCGAGGCGGCGATGATGGTGCCGCGCGCTGGTGCGGTTGAGAGGAGCAGCCGGCGGAGGGGGGGTGACATGTTGAAGTAGCCGGCGGTGAAGGTCCAGCTGCTGTTTGCGAAGGGGGCCGTGCGTAGCGTGTGGAGGAGGGTGTGTAGGGCTGGGAGCTCGGTGGAGATGTCTGGGGTTAAGAGGGGCGTGAACTGGAGGAGGGGGTAGATGAGGGTACTTGTTGTGCTGAGGGCGGGTCTGGGGGTGCGGGATGGGGATAGGAGAGGCGCGAGGAGGGTGGTGGCTTGGGTTTTGAAGCCGGAGGGGTTGGAGAGCGGAGACGGGCCTGGGTTGCTGGGCGGCCACGTAATGGTGTAGCCGGCCGGCGAGGGGGAGGGTGAGATATGGTAGCTGAGGCTGCAGATGGTGGAGTGGATTTTGTGGAAGTAGGAGGTTATCTCTGCGGAGGAGAAGATGTGGTACCGGTCTTGTCGGTTGGTGAAGTAGTCGTTCGAGAGGTTAGCTCTGGAGGATATTAGCTGTTCGTGGTCCTTATATTGATGCGGGCTGTGTGGTAATGGCATACCCGGACATGATCAGCTCGTCATCTACGCCATAGAGCTTCATATGCTGGAGTCCCCATCCTTCATTGATGCGGCGAGGGACCATTTTCTTGCGCAGACCGGTGAGATTTGGGGTGTGGAACATGCGTATTTCTACTCTCTGTGGTCCAAATTCCGCTACCAAGGGAGCAAGGAGAGAGGCACATGATGGATCTGGCGTTTCTCGAGTCCCTCGTAGAGCATCTGTTAGAAAAGATACTTGCAGCTCCGGATTTCTTCTTAGTGCTTCGCGGATTGTGGCGATCTAAAGAATATTGAGTAGCCGGGGCGCAAAAGGGGGGTTTGACTATCCGTACCAATTCATATTCGGTTTTCCCAATGTAGAGGGTCGAGAGATATATCCTCCTCTTGGCTTTTGATATTTTAGCCTATATCAGTCAATTAGACATAAAATACTTGGGAAATTACCAAGACCAACAGATGGTTCAAAGGACTCCATGAGCGATACTTGAACACGAGGTGATAACTTTCATAGTTCGAAAAGGATGAAGATAAAACAAAGAGAATGTAGCGATCCAAAAACCTGACAATGAAGTTTTATATCTCCCTTAACTCAGGGATTGCTAGACGCAGATATTTTGTGAAATTATTGATGTTTTAATGAAAATCCAGAAAAAGTTGAGCTGACCTTGAGAGCCTCATAAAATTCTGCCGGGGACTGTAATATCTGGATTTGCGTCGGCTGAACCTCAAATCTAGGTGATATCTTGTCCAACTCTGTGGTAATGGTCCCCAGTAACGAGGTCCCTGACTGGGGCATATGAGGTGTTGTAGGAGGCGCGCTCGATGTTGAATATTTCCTCGAAGCTCTCCGGGCGGATGTTCGACACCCGAACGCAAGGACGCTCCTTGGTCTTGAGTATCTTGCAATGCTCCGTACTATCATTATTTTCAGAAAAAAATCAATGAAAGCAATTGTAGATTTGATTCTTTTGGATGCTTGTCACCAGGTTGCATCGGGAATTGAAAATGCGCTAACTCCTATTCGTTCACGCTAAGGCACTCTTGGCACCTTCTCAGACCATCGTAACGGCTCGAGACCTCAGAGAACAACACTCAGCGCCATGTCTACCTTGCTGAGGACGTTGCGGAATCTCCGCCGGATAGGCCTCAAGGTGGGTAGCCTCATAGCTGCACTGTCATTTCCGTTTCTAACTTCATCGCTCTTGTAGGAATACGGCCACCAACTTCAGGTATCGCACTCTCCGAGACTTACGTTTCCCATGAGCAATTGATACTTATTTATACCGCTTGGTGATATAGAACATTGGTCTATAGTTCCTTTGGCAAACGTACTTCAAGTGGGAAGGCTAACGTGGATTAAAGGCGATACCAAAGCCGGAACATTCATCGCAAAAGACCGATATGGCAACAAGTACTACGAGAATCTAGTCGAAGAGCTACCTTGTTAGTCCGTACAATCTTTTATATCATGATGCACAATTGACCGTACTGCGCAGTGAGAACACGATGGGTGGACTATAAGGACAAGGAATATGATGCGTGAGTCCTTGAATTTGACATCGGCATCCATCAAGCTAATGCTGAATCTTTACAGAGCACAGATAGAACCAGGCTGGTATGAGTAGCAGTCTCATACTAAAGTGTCTACGCTCAACAGCTGACTCCCTGCAAGGCACGCCTGGATGTCTTACATGGTTGACAAACCACCCACGGAAGATCCCATACTTCAAAGGAGGGTTCGTGACTGGGAACCGAAGGAACACCGACCGACATTGACTTTGAGCCGCTCAGGATACAAGCCATATAGCACGTAGGTTGAATTGATATCTTGCTATAGCGTGAAGCTGACAACCCTCTAGAACTAAAAACAAGTACTTTCCATGGATACCTGTCGCAAAGGTGCGCTAGTAAGCTTCTGCGTGTGGCTTAGGCATCCGTGCGGGGTTTGTAAATAGCTAGAAATGTATATTGGTTTGATTTGAAGATCGATTGCAACAGTTATATCTATTACACCATGGCTCAAGTGCTTTTTATCAGTCACACTCTGTCGTATTCTTCCCCGCATCGAATGCGAAGCGCAGATACAATACGGGGAAGAGCGATTTGAAGAGAAAAAGGGCGGTCCTAGTCTACGCTACTTCATCCCCGCCCTTTTAAACTTTGGAATTGATCATACCAGAACCTGCAGCGTCTAGCTTCGGCACGAAAGTCAAACAGGCATAGTCAAAGTTTGCTGCGCCGTTGAAGTGCTACGCAAATATGGCCCGCGCCCGAACACTAAAACATCAACACGCGTCCCTACCATTGTACCTCTACGCAAAATGCCGCTCTGCATGCGAGGGCCTTGCTGGAAAGAACACCTGGATTGTATTAGGCGGCGATAGAGTCAATATATATCAATTTGGAGCTTTATTATCACGATATTGACGTGCAATTGCTTGATTAAATCTACAGCTTCATTTTGCCAAGGCAAGCCTTGACCTAGGCGATCTGGTTGGTTCGCTTACCGTAGCACCTTTATCAACGGCGCATGGGATACTACTTTATTGAAACAGAAAACTCGAAACTTGGTTGTCACCCTGGCTCTGTTAGCTGCAGCCATGATCTGTATGTAGACAACCGCGGAAGCGGAAGGTCATAAGGGGTACGCCGCCATGCACAATGTGCAGCGATAATGTAGAGGCGGGTCGTGAGTCAGAGCGGTGTGCTTGTTTATGCTTATGGTGCCTTAGGAGTTCGATTTTAATAAACTTCTTAACGTGATCTCGGAGGATTATAATTCGCGCTTCGCCCTCCGCACCAAACGAAAATCATTCTACAGCACCCAGGCGCGTCCGGTGGTTAGCGTGTTTTGCTAACTTTCCCTTAAACAGCAAAAATACCAAAACTTCCCTTATAAAAAGGTCGTGCAGACGTGGCTGCTCTAACCACCGGAGGTGACAGGATACTGTAAACCCTTGGCCGGTGCACGTCCCCTCAGTTCCCGCCTCTAAAAGACGTCACCCGAGCAGCCGTTTTGCTAGTCGGAGGCGTAAAAGACCACCGAGTTCGCCTTCCCAAAGCACCCAAGCAACCAGTGAATCACTGCAATTTCTTCCCATTCCCCTCCACCTATCCATCTCCACATCTAAATGCGCTCCTCGCGGTATTTATGACCAATTGCCCCAACACCAGCCGATGAGGACTCTGTCCCACTAATACAGAGCTCTCGGTGGTGCCATGTTCGCCCGTTGTAAGCTCCCAATATGGGAGCGTGATGATTTCTCACGATGTTTTGAGCAAGAGTATGCGCTAGCTCCATCATTATGGACAATTCTCTGCTAATGCGATGATTTTAAAGCTATCTTCAAACACTATTCCCGCTCATGGTCTGCGACGCATCGCTCCTTTACCTGTCCCTCCAACTTTACCAGGCGGCAAAGCGGTCAAAAACTCATTTCAAATATTACTTAGTAGACGACATGAGTCACGGTCATGATAGTTCTGTTTCTGCGGGCTACCGGGATGGCTCTACTTATGATGAGGATGACAGTGACACGGATACCGATGAGTTTGAGCGGAACGAGCGCCTTGCTCTTCACCCCACCACCAGCCGGCAGACAGAGTCCACAATGGAAGTCAATAAGCCACGAGGCGAAGTTCTGGTTGTAGTCATGGAAGAGCTGGCAGTCTTGGCCGAATTAGGTCTGCATATCGCGGTGCTGGTGACTGGAGCATGGGGCCATCGGGGAAGGACGGCAGCAATTGCAAGTGTGGCCGTTTGGGCATATATCGCAGTCCTAGCATCCTTACGCTTGCTATTTTCAAGCTCGAGCAGATACTCCTTTCCCAAACTTTGGTATCATACGGCCTTCATCTATGGATTTCAGTGGGTTTTTATCACTTTAATGTTCCGCTCAGCAATTATACATCCTCGGTCGGGTCTTTCCCAGAAGCTAATTATCGCTGATTTTGCGTTAACAACTCTACTTTCCCTAATTGCATTAAATTCTCGAAAGGGCAACAAGGCTGTGGAACTAGAATATGAAGGAGATATCGAGCCCGCTAGAGAGCAAATCGCAAGCGTTCTATCTCTTGCTACTTTTGCATGGGTAGATGCTATTGTCTGGAAGGGGTTCAGAAAGACCTACGAACTTACAGACGTTTGGAATCTTGTTCCTAAAGACAAAGCGGGAACAGTGCTTGCCAACTACCATCAAGTTGAAAAGACTTCAATCCTTGCGTGGCATCTTCTCAAGTACTTCAAAAGAGGCCTTCTAATTCAAGCTGCATGGGCTTGCGGTTCGGGATTCTTGACTTTTGCGCCTACTTTACTTTTAAAGGCTATCTTGGAATATGTGGAGAATCCGGAATATACTCCTCGTAATGCCGCCTGGTTTTATGTGATCCTGCTCTTCGTTTCGGGATGCGCTTCAGCCCTGGCTGATGGGCAGGCGCTTTGGCTAGGTCGCAAAATTTGCATTAGACTTCGCGCTGTCATTATTGGAGAGATTTACGCAAAGGCATTAAAACGCAAAGCATCTGCGGGTACAGACAAGATCCTAGGCGAAGAAAAGAAGAAGGCAGATGATGAATCTAAGTTGAAAGGCCTGAAGAGAATGATGACATTTGGGCGGCGCAAGAAGAAGACAACTGAAAATGTAAAAGCTGGAAGCCAGGAGACGGAGAAATCTGACTCTCAAGTTACTACTGGAACAATCATTAATCTTATGGCAGTAGATGCCTTTAAAGTCAGCGAGATCTGCGCTTATCTCCACTTTCTCTGGGCAAACACTCCAGTGCAGGTCATTGTAGCCGTCGTATTGCTTTACCAAATCCTCGGATACAGCTCCATAGCAGGCATTGGCATGATGGCATTATTATTACCAGTCAATCTCTTTATTTCCAAGCGATTTGCCAGCATTCAAAAGCTTATTCTCGCTGCGACTGATGCCCGGATCCATACCACGAATGAAGTTTTGAGCAATATCCGCATTATCAAGTACTTCGCTTGGGAGCAGCGCTTCTTAGGTCTTGTCAACGAAAAGCGGGCGGTTGAGCTTGCTCATTTGCGTAGAAGATATATACTATGGGCCGTAGCCGCGACTGTCTGGTCTGGGGCGCCTGTGCTTATCACGTTTCTATCATTCTTCGTATATACGATGGTCGAAAAGAAAGATCTTATTCCTTCCGTTGCTTTCACCGCGCTTTCGCTCTTTCAGATACTGAGGATTCCCCTGGACCAGTTGGCAGATATGGTAGCTCACGTCCAAGAGTCAAAAGTATCTGTCGATCGAATTGAGGAATATTTGAGCGAGCCAGAGACCGAGAAATATACCCAACTCAATACCAAGGACCTCGATAATCATGGAGAACCTATAATTGGATTTGACGATGGCACCTTCAGCTGGGGTAGGAAAGGCCTGGAAGACACAGCTGCCGCGGATGCTTTCAAGCTGATGGACATTGACATCAGGTTCCACGTCAATCAACTAAACGTCATCGTTGGGCCAACCGGATCCGGAAAGACGTCTCTTCTAATGGCTTTACTAGGAGAGATGACCAGATTGAAAGGCAGCGTCTACTTACCTGGCGGGTGTAGCCGAGAGGACCTGAGAGCCGATCCCGAAACTGGCTTAACAGAAAGTGTTGCGTATTGTGCGCAGCAAGCATGGCTTGTCAATGATACTATCAAGGAAAACATTGTGTTTGCTAGCCCCTGGGATCCAAAGCGGTATAAAGACGTCATCGTAGCGTGCTCGTTGCAAAGGGACCTCGAAATCCTTGATGCTGGCGATCAAACACTCGTTGGGGAAAAGGGTGTCACTCTATCAGGGGGACAAAAGCAACGGATATCGCTCGCTCGCGCATTGTACAGCAAAGCCCGCCATGTTCTCCTCGACGATGTACTCAGCGCCGTGGACTCTTACACAGCAAAATGGATATTTGACCAGGCACTCTTAGGGCCACTAATGTACCATCGAACCTGTATTCTTGTAACGCACAGTGTAGGCCTGTGCTTACCTCACTCAAAATACGCTGTGGTCCTTGATAAGGGTCGAGTTACTGCTCAGGGTACTCCAAACGAAGTAATAAATTCTGGAAAACTAAGCGAAGATCTTTCCAAATCCAGACCAGCATCAAGAGGACCTTCCAGAATTCCCTCCAGAATTCCCTCAGATGCTGGCGGTGAAGAGGCCACAGGCGAGAACAGTCATCCAAACAGTACCGTAAATGGGGCTGCGAACGGATCTGCGAACGGTACTGCCGACCGGAAGAAGACGCCAGCCAGCAATACTCATGAAGAGAAAAAGGCCGAAGGTGGCGTTAAGTTGAGCATTATCTTCCTATACTTGCGATCTATGGGTTCTTGGTATTACTGGCTCGGTGCGGCAGCAATTTTTGCTGCTCAGCAGTTCTCTTCCGTTGCAACCAATGTTTGGATTCGAACATGGGCTAATGCCTATGCTGACAAGCGGGTCAGTTTCCAAGGCGTTCATCACAACTCTCCAGTCACTCATGTCACTGGCATCACAGGTCTGGGCACCTGCTTAACTAGTGGAACATGCGCTTGGAACATGCCATTTTTCACCAAACCGCAAGCTCCTCAATATTCTACCCAAATAACTTTGGAACCTTCAAGCGTCAATGCAGGATACTTCCTAGGGGTCTATGCCATACTAGGCTTGGTTTTCATGCTCATCACTCTTATCAGAGAAGGCGTCTTGTTCGGCGGGTCACTAGCGGCATCTCGGAGAATACATCAACGTCTTATGGAATCAGTGACCCATGCTAAGTTTCGTTTCTTCGACTCAACACCCCTTGGTCAGCTCATGAATAGGTTCTCTAAGGATATCGAATCTGTCGACCAGGAGATAGCTCCAGTAGCAGTTGGTGTGGTACACTGCCTTGCATCTATCATTACCATTGTTATACTAATATCTGTCATCACGCCTGGCTTCCTCATTGCTGGAGTATTTATCACTATTCTTTATGCTTTCATCGGCAAATTTTATATTAATTCGTCCCGGGATCTCAAGCGTCTCGAGTCAGTCAACCGGAGCCCATTGTACCAACAGTTCGGAGAGACTCTTTCCGGAATGACAACGATTCGCGCATATGGAGACGAAAGACGCTTCATTCGAGAAAACCTCAACCGCATCAACACTCAACACCGGCCATTCATCTACCTCTGGGCGGCAAATAGATGGCTCGCTTTCCGAGTGGATGTCGTTGGTGCTATGGTTTCGTTCTTTGCCGGCATATTTGTGGTTCGGAGCGTGGGTAGCATTGACGCTGGTGCAGCAGGCCTTGCCATGACGTACGCTGTAACTTTTACAGAGAACGTATTGTGGTTTGTGCGACTCTATTCGGCCAATGAGCAGAACATGAACTCGGTCGAGCGAATCAAAGAATATCTCGATGCCGATCAAGAAGCTGCACCCATCGTTCTAGACAACAGACCGCCAGTCAATTGGCCAAGTAAGGGCTCTGTCGAGTTTATAGGCTACAGCACAAGATATAGAACGGACTTCAATTTGGTTCTTAAGAAGATCACGTTCAAAATTCTTCCCGGGGAAAAGGTCGGAGTTGTCGGGCGTACAGGAGCCGGGAAGAGTTCTTTAGCACTCGCTCTTTTTAGAGCTCTTGAAGCTGAGGAAGGCAAGATTCTGATAGATGATGTTGACATAGGGTTAATCGGACTACAAGACCTGCGGGAGAATATTGTCATGGTACCGCAAGGTAAGCGTACTCAAAATATTACTGAGTCTTGAATGGCATGCTAACATAGTCCAAGACCCCACTCTATTCACCGGCACAATACGCAGCAATCTTGATCCTTTCGGCCTGTTTACAGACGAAGAAATCTTCACCGCTCTGCGTGAAGTCCACCTCATCGGCGCAGCAACTTCTCCGACCACAAAAACACCCGAGCTTAGCACTCCTACCGCTAGAACAGCTCCGAATCCCCTTGAGTTCACTAAGTCAAGCAATGTCAACCCATCAAAAGCCGCAACCACAAACCCGAGCAGCATCACCGCCACAACAATCTTCGAGCCAACCGACAGCGGCGACACCACCATCTCGATCCCCAACGGCACCGCAACAGATATCGCGAACTCCACGAACGCAAACGCCATGACAGCGGACAACAAAAACCCATTCCGGAACCTCCTCTCACCCGTCTCCGAATCCGGCTCCAACCTCTCCCAAGGCCAGCGGCAACTCCTCTGCCTCGCGCGCGCATTGCTCAAGGCGCCGAAAGTGCTCCTCATGGATGAAGCGACCGCCTCGATCGACTACGCGATGGACGCTAAGATCCAGGAGACGATCCGCGAGATCAAGAACACGACTATCACCATTGCGCACCGTCTGCAAACGATTATCGACTACGACAAAGTACTCGTCCTAGACAAGGGTGAGGTGGTCGAGTTTGGCGATCCGTGGGATCTGATCAGGAAAGAGGAGGGCGTGTTGAGGGGTATGTGCGAGATGAGTGGTGAGTTGGAGACGCTGGAGAATGAGGCGAAGAAGGCGTGGGAGGGGAGGAGACTAGTGGATGATAGCTAGTTGGAAGGGGTAGAGTGTGTTCTGGAAAGCTGAGATTGTGCATGAGAAGTGTGTAGAGATGCAGCTAGGCTTAGCTCGCATTTCAATTTGTTTTTTGTAGAGGCGTATGGAGAGTACCGGTGCTTTTATGCATAGCGTGCGTGTGCCTCATGATACTAGTCGTGAGAGGTGAGATTGCGTTACTTGAGGTTTACTGGGTAGTGCATTGTAAATGGAGTTAGGAGTTTGGAAATTTGAATATCGGTATTGCATATCACATCTCTATTTCAATCATTCCATGTTTTACTGAGGCTCTAAGTGACATTTCACACTACCAGAAGGAGCAGGTAGGCTATATAAAAAAGGTACTATAATAAAAAATATATGCCTAAAGAATTTAAAGTAGAAGACGAAGTCTTACTATTTATAAAAAAATATTTAGATAAAACGTATTAGTAGTAACTCTTTGATTAACGTCTGATACGGATCCTATCTGGCCCACGCAGACTACTCCGTCACAGGGGGAAAACTTATAATTTACAGGAAGAAAACCCTGCAGTTGGGGGAGGAAAAACCCTATAAGCCACCTCAGTAGGATAAAAAACCCCGAATTGCCATGCCTGCACGTAGCCGCGGCCCTGTGGGCCTATAGCTACGTCCTCCTCCTTAGATGTTTTGAACTCCTTAGGAACTACTGCTTCCTTTTCTAGCTTATCTAGAGCTAGGGTTTACTACGTCCTAGCTAGGCCTTGCTAATTAATTGCCGTATACTTGTAGTTATGTCCTATATCTTAACTACCCCCTGTATGCTATCTCTTATTAACTATTGCTATATATGCCATGCCTCTCCCCCCCCTAGAGCCATTAAAGGCGTAAGGGGGATTTATCTATTAGCCACTATAATACCAAGCGAGCGGGATATTGTGTATTTTGGGTATCTTTTATGCCTAGGCCCCAGCTAGGCCCTTTCTAAGGGTTACCACTCCGTTAAAAGGAGATAGGGAAAACTATAGGTCGCAATCCAGGCTGCTAAATACTTGGTAGATGATGGCGAGTGACCGCATGCTCCGCGGGCGATCGCCCTGGGGGTTAGGAGGGGCCGTATATTTGCTTGTTTGTTCGCTCGCTCGCGCTTGTCCATTTGTTAATGTGAGGTTGTCGATGCTTTCCATTAGGGTTTTTTAGGGATGTTATCGAAAACTGCGCATCTATGTTGGATTGTACAGGTGCCCCGGATAGAACAGTGTAGTAGTGGTTTTCAAGATCTTACCATCCAAATTTTTTTTACTACCGCCCTTAACGCCTATAACTACCACCAGGTCCTGTCCGCACGCTGTGCGACGTCTCTGCGTTGGCTCTGGATCTGAACTTCGAAGACTAGGTTCGTAGCCGTCACCACGTATAGGTGCAGAGTCCGATTTCAACGGCCGATAAAACGTATTAATAAGAAGCTAGACTATAGGTGGCTCGGACCCTTTAAAATAGTTAAGAAAATTAAGGGAAATTAAGCCTATAAATTAAAATTGCCGAAATTATATCTAATATATCCTATATTTTATATTTCCTTATTAAAGCTATATTAGAGAAGAGATAGTACAGAACCGCCTCTACCTAACGAAATTAATAGGGAACTAAAATGGAATATAGAAGATATTTTAAACTAAAAATAGTATTAGAAGAAATATAATTTTTTAGTTTATTAAAAAGGATACTCCTAGGCGTATAATAGTTGGAAACTTAAGAAGTACCTTTAGCCGGGATATAATATAGTAATTAAAACTTTTCTAAAGACTATAAATTAGGATTTAGTAACGGTTCTAGATATACTATAGATAAAATAATAGGGAAGACCCTATAAATTAAAATTATAAGGTTAAGTATAGGCATTAAAAACGGGAATATTTTGTTATTAGAATAGGGATTTTAGAATTCTATAAGAGAAAGCTATAGAGATCTATATAAGTGTAATAGGCTTGTATAAATGCTTTTAAACCGAAGCTTGTAAATTGCTATTATATAAGAATACTAAGCTAAGGAGGAGAGAAGATTGGTGTAACGGAACCTTGTAGCTTAGACTACGGTGGGTTCTGTTATTGGGCTGGGTATATAGGTACGACAAAAACAACAATATAATAACAACTAGTGGAGTGGTTGCCTAATAGATTAACTCCAATTGTATTCTAAGATTTACTATAAGGAGAGAACTATCTATGGTAGGGACTGAGGTCCTTTAAATACACAACCATACTCCTAAGAAATCCTCTCTTGTACGTAAGGTACATATTGTCTGTATTAAACATAATATCCCTTTCGTTTAACACAGTTAATACGTTTAACACCACATAACCTTAATTACCATTCCTTGTTATATAGTTCCACTGGATCTATTCTAGACCGTGCCTGTATTAACTAACTAGCTTCCGCCAACTCCTCTCTAAGTAGTTATAACATCATACTTAAAGCGTCCGTAATACTATCTCCCTCCTCTTTATTTTTATTCTTAAAGATTCCTAACATCTCCAAGTCATCCACTAGAGGTATAATGTCTGTTTAATTAGTCTGGTTAATATCCTTGCTTATTATACCTAAAGCTTCTTCTTCTCTTTTCTAGGTTGAGCGTTGCCTTCGTACTATTTCCTCTATACTATTGCTTGGTAAAGTGATGGCGATTCCCTGCTTAAGGTGCGCGAAAGAGGGGTTGGTCTATATTGCGCTAGCGAGTCCTTTGTCTTAATAACCCTCTTCTTACTCTAAGTGCACTAAAGCAAACGTTTAATCATCCTGCGACGCTCGCTCTGCTTCTAACACTAAGTGTACGCGTCCTATTACTCTTAACAGTCTTTAAGTTCCCTAAGTAACTTGTTATAGGGTCTTATATTTAATCTACCACTGTAAAGCTTAATAGTAAGCTGGCCTCTGCGCTACTTAAGGTTTAACATGCCTTAGAAGAGTCCGCACGCGTCTTTAAAGCTTAACGTTTAGCTTATACTCGTCTTTAACGCCTTAAACATGTCCGTAAGAAGGTTCGTTCTAAAGAGTAGAAACTAGTTTAACAGGGTTTATCTAAGCTAGGTAATAAAAGGATTGGCTCTCCTTCTATAAGGGAAATAACTTTAAGTAGCTTAGTAATTGCTCCTTTTGGGTCCCCCTTAGGTAACTCTTTCTTTAGTAATCCTTCTTTGTTAATATTATCTGACCTGCTTTCTTCTAATACTCCTATACCTTTCCTATAGCGTTTTTTAGGTTGCTTAGTGGTTCCTAAGTAGTCTTACTATAGCCTATCCACTTTACCTTATACCACGTTTCATTATCTATATTCTTATAACTGATGATCTTTAAAACTTGCTATTTGTCTTCCTCTTGTCCTCTATATATGTCTGCCTTATAGACTGGTGGCTTAACATTTCCATATGCTAGCTCTAGCATTGCGATATATTATATAGGGTAGATTTTCATTTTGGTTAGTAGGTTTAACTTATACATAACCAATAAAATTCTTTACTTAACTTTAAAAGGTCCTAGTCTGACGTAATCCAACTTCTTGCTTAGTCGTCAACTCTTGAAATTTTTGTATAGTAGCTATACTTTATCTCCCTCCTTAAGATCTGGTCCCTTAGATCTCTTAGTATTGTAGTACCTTTTTATTTGTTCTTGTACTAGTTTAGCTGTTTCTTTAAGGTCTGTATAAAGATTTATTAACGTCTCTATTCTTTGTTTAGCTGTGCTACTTGTCTTTTTTGCTTAATATAGCGATAATAATGTTCTTGGCTTATATCCGTAATTCGCCTTAAATAGTAATGTCCCCATTCCTTCTTGCGGTGTTGTATTGTATGCAAACTGTATAACTGGTAATAGCGATACCTAATTATTCTGTGCATAATTAATATAATGCCTTAGATACTGTTCTAGTGTCTAGTTTAGTCTTTCCGTTTGTTTATCCATCTGCGGATAATATGCTATAGATATTGCTGCGCAAACCCCTTGTTCTGCTAGAAATACTTTTTAAAATACTACTATAAATCTTAGATCTCTATCCGATATAATCTTGTCTAGTACTCTATATCTTGTAAACACTTCTTTTATATAGATTCTAGTGACATCTTCTGCTGATATCTCTTTAGTGCATGCTATAAAATATCCCTACTTTATTAGCTTATCCACTATTACTAAGATTGCGTTATAATCTTATCCTGTGATAGAATCTCTTAACTTTAGTAACTTAATAACAAAGTCCTATAATATAACCTCCCATAGTCTTCCTGGTGTCTTAATAGGTTATAGCCTCCCGTATAGCTTATGCCTTGTTGGTTTATTTCTTTAGCAATTTAGATATTCCTTTATAACTTGTTTTACTAGTCCCCAGATTCCTTAAATAATGTACTCCTTTTAAAGTCTTAACACTAAGCCTATAGCTCCATTATGTCCTTGTGTTATTCCCTTGTGGAATTCCTTAATAAATTCTTCTGTGATAGACTTAGGTATATATATTGCTTCTCTGTTTTTGTATTGCTCTGAGTTTGGATCCTCTGCCTATACTTCTTAGATCTTTTATATCTACTTACTCTCTAGTAGTTTATAGATCTAACTTTCTTTAGTTACTGTAATCTTTAGATAATTATACCTAATTAATCCGTTTTAATCCTTTTGTAATAAAGCTCCTGATAGCTTTTTATTACTTTATAGTTTAGCCTTTCTACTTAGAGTATTTGCTCGTGCATTGTCTGTACCCTTGGTATGCTAAATTTCAAAATGGTATTCTATAAGCATTTCCGCCTATCTAACCTGTCTTTGGTTGAGTTCCTTTATTATTAGGAATCCTGTAAGGTTCTTATAGTCCGTTTTAACTATAAATGGTTTCTCTATACCTTATAAGAATACTCTCTATTTTTTAAGTGCTGTAACTATACCTAACAACTCTTTATTGTAGATGTTATAGTTTAACTCTAGTAGTGTCATCTTCCGACTATAGTATGCCACTGGGTGCTATCCATCTTAATATTTTTATAGGAAGTACGCTCCTAGTGTAAAGTCTGATGTATCTGTTTCTACAACCGTCTCTAGACCTAGTTAATAGATTTTAAGTACTGGCTCTTAGGTAAACAACTCCTTAACTTTTTTAAATAGTTCTTATTACTCCTTTCCCCATGCCTATAGTTCTTCCTTTTTTATTAGCTGTGTAAATGGCTTAATGTCCTATAACTATTGCGCTATAAACCTTCTATAGTAATTGCAAAACCCTAGAAACGATCTCAACTATATAACGTTCTCTGGTTCTTGCTAATTTACTATAGCCTCGATCTTCTTTAGATCTATACTAAGTTGGCCTAGTTTGATGATAAATTTAACGAAATTAGTCTTTTTGGTAAAGAACTTGTATTTCTTAATTGCTACTAGTATCTGTTCTTCCTGTAGTCTCTTTAAGACCTACTTAATATATTCCCTGTGTTCTTCCTCACTCTTTAAGTAGATAATAATGTTATCAAGGTATACCATAATAAATTTATCTAGGTGTTCTCCTAACACACTATTAATTCGCTTCTGGAACGTTACTGGTGCATTTATAAGCCCAAATTGTATAACTAATGGCTTATATAGTCCTTCCTTTGACCTAAAGGCTGTTTTCCATTTGTTGCCTTCCTTAATTCTAATCTAGTGGTACGCCTATCTTAGATCTATCTTTATAAAGATCTTTGCATTGCCTATTCTGTCTTAGATTTTGCTAATTAAGGGTAAAGAATACCTATCCTTCCTAGTGATGCTATTTAACTATCTATAGTCTATACACATCCTAAGTTTTCTGTTTTTCTTTAGGATAAATAATACTAAATATCCTACTAATGACTACAATGGTCTGATATATCCCTTTTATAAGTTCTCCTGGATAAACTCCTTAAGTACTATTAACTCTATTTCAGTAAGCTTGTAAATTAGAAAGAACTTTAAACTTGTTCCTTCTTTTAATTCTATCTTATAGTCCCAAGCTACATATTTTAACAGCTTTTCACTTTCTAGTAACCATAACTTTTTACTATACTTATGGTATCTCTTTGGTATATAACTTAAGCCTCATTTAGTCTCTTTGTATATCGCTCCAACTTAGTACTATACTAACTTAGTTTGCTGTCATACTTTACGTTATTATGTATCCTTAATATCGACTTAACCTATAACCCAATCAATCTTTAGATTATACTCCTGTAATTAAGGCATTCCTAGTATCGCCTCGTCCTGTCCTAATAGTAGGATATTAAAAGACATTCTAACTAGTCTCCCTTTAATAGTTATCTAAATAGGTCCTATTTTAAGATTAATAATGCCTCCTCTATAGGCTATTTAATCTCCTAAAATTATTATAAGTGGATATAGGTATTCCTTTTATCTGTATAGTAACCCTATTCTTTCTACTGCCTTTAGTAATATGTGGTTCCTAGTTACTCTACTATCTACCAACGCTTTAAACTGCTGATCTTACTACTTAGCTCTTAAATTTAGGTGTTATTCTTGAATTCCTTTAAGGGTCTAAGGCTTTAACACTAGTTCCCTCTGGTCCTATATACCTCCCCTTTTCCTAACTGTTGGCTGCTTAATCCTACCTATACTTGGTTTAACTTTGGCCAATACTTAGTTCGTTTCTTTTCCTCTATATGCTATGGACAAGTATTCTTTAGGCATTTTTACTACTATTATCTATCTAGGCATTCTTCCGTAAGGAATCTTTCTGGTTAAAGTATTAAGTCTCTTTAACCTTGTATTTCTACTGGGTGCTAACTATATATATACTTGGCGTTCCTAAACCGCTTTTCCTCTAGTGCCTAATATATTCTTATTAGGTACTTCCAGTTCTTGTCTTTAGGTACTCTATGCATATTACATATATTATCCACACAAGCTATTTACGATAGTGTATAATATGCTATATGTTTTAGGTTAACTCTTGGTTTGTTTTTGTTCTTAAGTTTAAACCTATACCTAGTTAACCTAACTACTAGTATCTCTGCTGCGGGTACTAAGATTTGTCGCTTACTTCTCTAGTTTTTAGATCCCTTTTCTAGGTTCCTTAACGTTATAATTAATGCTCCCTTAATATGACTTATGCGTTTTTCCATAATAGGTTAGTCTTGGACAACTTTTTCATCCAGCTATATATAAAAGTCTTCCTATTCGTCACTACGTCGTTACCTATACCACTTTCCGTATAACTGGTTTAGTGTGTATAGTCTATCTATTAGAAGGTACCTTATTATTGCTACACTGTAATATTCTTTGGTATGTCTTTCTTTAAACCTGGTTGGAATATCTAAATTCTCTTCTTATTCCAGTTTATCTAACTACTTTGCCCTTAGTGTCCCTACACTTAGCCTATTAGTAACTCTTCACATAGGTGCTTTATTTTTTTATATAACCTAGCATAGCTAATCTCTTATCTAGCTTTTACTCTTGCCATACAATGATTCTTGTCCTAAACTTATCCATAGTTTCTTATTTTCTGCGTCTTGTAGCTGGATCCTCATAGTCATCTTGCTTTTTAATTCTGGTATTAACTGTTTAATCTTTAGGCTGAACACTGCGTTTACCTAGGATTACTAACATTCTTATTTATTCTCTAAACTTGTAGTTCTTGAACTTGCATCCTATATTTATTTATTTGTTACTAAACTGAGTTGCTGCCCGTTCCCATTAGTTTTTGTCCATTATAGGTCCTTAGGTATATCTTATTTTACTTTAAGAATCTTAAGCTTTTTTTATCTCTTCTTAAGAATCTTAAGCCTGTAGCCTTTTGCCTTTATTAAGTAATAAGCTAGCACTAGTAGTTATCTGCTTGCTTAGTTTCTTCTAAACGTTGCTCCTATTGTCTTATAAAGCGATAGAAATTGTATCCAATAGTGTTATAACATCCGTTACTAAACCTTGTTTGGTAATGGTCTTAGTCTCTACTTCTGTTATATTATTGAGGTTTAAGTGCTCCTAGTTAGCCTCTTTTTTATCCTTATTGCTGATAATTAATGAGTACTCTAACTCCATTGTCATTACTACTGATCTTTATCTATACGTTACTATAACATCTTAATCTAGCTTATAGAGTCAATTTTGCTCTTTGTCTAACTCTCTGGTTCCTTGGAGTTCTTTTAACTCTAGCTCCTATAGCTAATAGCTTACACTATACTTAGCGTCCTTATGAATTCGGCATGCGTTGTTATAATAATACGCAAAACTATTAATTGAATATTCTTTTGTTTCTTATAGTGCACCGTTGTCCCTCTATACATATATACCGTCTGCTGGTCTAGTTCCCTTTACTATATAGTTACTCTAACCACCTCTATAGTCTCTGGCAAAATAACCTTGTTTTCTATAATTTATGCAAGCTCTATCTTTAAACTATCTTTCTTGTTATAGAGTCCGCCTAAACATCTTCTACTGCTAAGATCCCTGGTTTAGCCTCTGCTCCTTAGTCCTTTAATTACTTAATTCTTGACCTCTAGGTTTCTATAGTTTTTTTTCCCACCTTTAGGTTTCTTTAGTACTACTTAGGTTTATTAGCTCTGCGCCATTCTATAGTTTTTAACTCTATATCTGTTATTGCGTACTCTGCACCTTATATAACTATAGAACTCTATCTTACCCTTTCTTGGCTTATTCCCTTTAGTAGATTCTGTTATTAATCTTTATTAACTAATCTATTAACTCTCTTAGAGTATCCGCATCTTTTATTAGGATAATTGCGTCCTAGACTTTAGCCTTAAGTCCCTATTTATACTGTGCTATAAGCGCCCTATTATTCCACTTAACCTATATGGCTAGTGTTTAAAACTGCGTTATATACTTAATTACTAAAGTGCGTTGTACTAAGTTCTAAAGCTTTCGTTTTGCTATGGTTATAGCCTCTAGGTCTCTAAATATCTGCGTTAATTACTCTACAAACCCATTCTAACTGGCAAATATATACCGTACATCCTAGTTAGTAGTTGTTATGCTATTAGCCTATATTTCCGTAAGATACGGCTTAAACTACTTAAATGCCCTCCCTATTAGAAATAATTCTGCATAGGCTACTTGGTCTAATAATATTGCTAACTTCGCTTCTTTCTGTACTACCTTGAAGTGCATTTATGTAAGAAATCCCTTAAGCTTTAACTTCTCTCCTAAGAATTATTTAATTAAAGGTAACTTAATCTTTACTACTCTAATTCCATTAATGCGTTTTTTAAGTATTCTATTATTATCTTATAAGTAATTAACCATTTCCTGTAACTAACCTTATATAACCACTTGAGAATCCCTGTCATCCATACTAGTATCACCTAGCCCTAAGGTTGTGGCTGCCGTTAACGCCGTCATGACTAGTGCTGCTCTTGGTGGTATGTTGTTCGAGTTTATTCCAATACCATAACCTTAATAGTGAATGTGTAACGGAACCTTATAGCTTAGACTACGGTAGGTTCTGTTATTGGGCTAAGTATATAGGTACGACAAAAACAACAACGTAATAATAACTAGTGGAGTGGTTACCTAATAGATTAACTCTAATTGTATTCTAAGATTTACTACAAGGAGAGAACTATTTACAGTAGGGACTGAGGTCCTTTAAATACACAACCGTACTCCTAAGAAATCCTCTCTTGTACGTAAGGTACGTATTGTCTGTATTAAACATAACGTCCCTTCCGTTTAATATAGTCAATACGTTTAACACTATGTGACCTCAGTTACTATTCCTTGTCATATGGTTCCACTAGATCTATCCTAGACCGTGCCTATATTAACTAACTAGCTTCCGCCAACTCCTCTCTAAGTAGTCGTAACATTGTACTTAAAGCGTCTGTAACAATTGGTAGAGACTGGTAAGATATAAAGGGGTTGTTAAGGCGCTAGTAATAAGCGAGCTAATAGCAACTTAGTAGAATATGATAGAATTTAGCAGGTTGCCCAGAAAACGGCAAATTGCCTATAAAATGGCAAATTAGCAGGTAACGCGTTCTAGCACTATTATATTACCCTCCCCTCCTAAAAAAGCCTACCCTTAGGCTTTATCTAAGTTCTTTATTATTGTCTAAATTATTATAGTTATCTAACCCCTCTTCCTAGCATTTAATTCAGCTGTTTAATTTACGTAGTGGTTTGGGGAGGTCTAGGTAGGCTAGGTAGAAATCTTATAGCTTATAGGGAGAGTACTTAAAATTGGATGCGGGGTACTATTCTAGATCTTTGTTATGACCTACCTAGCTTATATGGTATTTTAAGGTACCTTAGTCCTTTTTAACTGCTAAGATCTTTTTAACTTTCTATTCTTTATCCTCTGCAATCTAAATTAGTAGTAGGGGGTTATTGTACTATCTAGGTAATGGGTTGTCTATAGCCTTCCACAGTTGATCTAAAAAGAAAATAGGGTGGATCTTTATTAACTCTAGTAGCTTAATCTTAAAAGAGTGCCCTAACCTTTTAGAGATCTTATAGGGGCTAGCTATTTAGTAGTCTAGCTTACGGCTTAGCCTCTAGGTTTTTTAGTTCTTTATTAATACCTATACCTTATCTCCTATATAGAAGTCTACCTTGCAATAATATTGGTTTATATTGGCCTCTTTCTTCTCTTATACCTTTTTTATAATTGCTTAGACAGTCTCCTAGGCTCTATGCATTCTCTTAGTAAATGTCTAGGCCTCTTTATAGCTGAGGCATTTATGGGCTATTATAGGTCCTATAGGTCTATTCTAATTAAAGGATGTTTATGACTTGTATCTATAGAGTAACTTAAATAGTAATATTCCTATACTATTATAAGGGAGCGTAAGCTATATATAGTCTATTATAGGTAGTAGTTTTAACTAGTTATCCTAGTAGTAATTAATAAAGGGGCAAAGTTACTAGTTAAGGTATTGGTTTATAATCTTGGTTTAGCTATTAGTCTAAGGATAGAATATAGTAGAGAGTTTAATTTTAATCCTAAATATATAATAGAATTTGTCCTAGAAGTCTAATATAAACTAGGGTCTATAATTAGAGATAATTAACTTAGGAGTGCTATGGATCTAGTAAATGTTGTTAATATATATATGGGCTATATCCTTTATAGTTATAGTCTTAAAGTAGGGGAGGGAAATGGCTTGCTTACTTAGTTGGTTAACTACTATAAAGTCTATTATAATATGCTGCTAAGAACGTTTGGGAACTGGTAGTAGTTATAACTACCTAGGGGTTTAATTCCTAGGGGTATCTGCCTGTTTATAAGCATAATAATTCTTAATAAATCATTCTATCTTAGATAGGAGTCCTTAGTAGTAGTAGTAAGGCGCTAGTAGTTAATAGGTCTTATCTTAACTAGGATATGCTATAGAGACTTAATAGTAGGCTTTACGGATTAGTTCCGTTTATAGGTTATTAATATCTAAAACTACAAGCCGCCTTTAGTATAAGAGCAGTCTGTCTTCTATCTCTAAATTAGAGTTGCTTTTTATAGCTTAGTTACAGAGGGCTTTTAGGGATTTGGCTATATGGTTCATAATTAGGATGCGGTTAATTAGTCCTATTGGTTTATTTAGAATTTTTCCTTTTATAGGCGCTAGCTTATTCCGTTTGGAGCTTAGTTCCTTAAGAATATATAGGTTAAGCTATTTGGGATAGAGGAGGGCACATATCTAGTGCTAAGCCTTTAGTTTATCCTATAGTTCTATATCCTGTTCTCTCTAGGTAGGGGTATTAGCTTTAGAATTTTACCTATTAGGGTAGTATATAATTATAAAGAAGAATTAGGAGAGTATTTTAGCCTATCTAGCCTATTAACTGGTAAGCTGCTTTGTTGTTATAAAATACTTAAGGGCTTTATAATTAGTATAGACTTTAATTTAAGAGTCTGTGCTTCTAAGCTCTGTATACCACTAGAACAATAATTATATAATAGCTAGTATTTCCTTATTATATACCTTATAGTTATACTTAGCTAGGGCCATTGTTTTTAAGAAAAATGTAATAGGGTACTACTTGCTATCTAGGTATAACTATAAGAGGACCCCTACTACTACTCTATTAGAGGCATTTGTTTCTAGCATTAATTTAAGGTCTAGATTATAGTAATAGAGAACTAGGGAGGAGGTAAGTTGGTCCTTTAACTCCTTAAAAGCTTCTATATAATTATTATTAAAAATAAAAGACGTATTATTTTTAGTTAGTTATATAAGAGGCTTAGCTATAATCCTATAGTTATAAATAAACTAATAGTAGAAGTTATAGAAGCTAAGAAAGGACTAGATGCCTTTTATAGTATAAGGGGGTTTCCAGTTGTATATTGCCTTAACCTTTTTAGTGTTAACTTTAATTCCTTTTATACTAACAATAAACCTAAGGTACTTTATTTATTTTACTCCAAATTTATATTTCTTAATATTAACTTATAGGCCTATATTCTGCAGCCTCTTTAGGACCCTTTTAATATAAACTTGGTGCTTAAGTTTATTATCTAAGTATATAAGAATGTTGTCTAGGTATGCCGTGTAGAATTTATTAAGGTAGTTAAAAAGAATATTATTTATATACCGTTGGTATGTAGCTAGCCCATTTATTAGTCTAAAAGGAAGGACTTTATATTTATAAGAACTGTAGTAGGTATAGAATATTATTAGGTCCTCTGATATAGGGTCCATCCTAATTTAGTAGAAAGCTTAACGGATATTAAGCTTTATAAAGATCTTGGCTTAGCTTAGATATATAAGAGTCTTATTAATTAGGGGGAAAGGGTAATAATCTTTTTAAGTAATAGTGTTTAGTTTTTAATAGTTAATATAGAAGCGGAGGCCTTTATTAGGTTTCTTTATAAATAGAATAGGGGAAGTAAAAGGGGCCTAACTTGGTTTAATAAGCCCTTTATGGAGGTTGTTGATTAAGTACTATTTTATAGCTTTTAGTTCTTCTATAGTTTGCTAGTAAAGGGGGCTATAGCCTAGAGAGTTATTGGCCTCTAACTAAATCTTATAATTATAGGTTTAGTAGGGGGGTAGTATATCTAAAGCTGCTTTTAAGAACGCGTCTCTATAGTTTAAGAGGTAAGTAGGGAGAAGGCGCTTAACTAGTTCTTTATCTATTTCCTCTACTAGCCCCTTTTCCTTCTTATTAATAATCTAGTTAATTTTATATAAGCTAGTTATAAAGACTTTATTGTCTTTTTAGTATATATTAAAGTGAAAACCTATAGCACTAATTGCTGTAATATCTACTATATGAGCGTTATGTGGTAGTAGGAGTGTCTATAGTCTTGGGGGCTTTTAGTATATTAGCGTTGTCCTTACTCCTTTTAGCTCTTACTACATTTTCTAAAGGTTGTCCTTTATATCTTATTAGTATATCCTTTTCTATATTAGCCGGATCTCTATAATTTAGAAGTTGTTTATATTACTATCTGTTCCACTTCTATAAATAGAGTCCTTCTTAACTATAGTGCTTTAGGAGAGTATTATTGTTGGTATAGAATTCCTACTAGCCTTATAGTGGGTATTTTTTAGGTAAAGGCTAGGTTGCGGTCTCTAATATCCTATTAATAAATAGGGTCAGCCTTTATAGTTAGTGTCTTGTAGTTAGTCCGAATTTCTCTAATAAAGGAGGGTAATTTTAGTCTATTCTTTGGCTAGATAAACTGTCTTATTATATATTTAACTAAATATTAAAGTAGGACATCTATTTTTGGCTAAGAATTATATTATAAGAACCTAGGTCCAGGATATAGAAGGGGATGCTAAACTAGCGTCGTCTATTAATAGCAATATATAGCTTTAAAATATAGGTAACTAGCTTGCCGGCTTGGCTATTATAGCCTTTTACTTAAACAGGCTTCTCTAATTAGGTAGTATTTATATTTAAGAACTTAGCAATATTATTTATATAAGCAGTGTTTATAAAGGTAAAGCTATTTGCTCTAGTGTTAATAAGGGTATTTATATTAACTCTATATCTATTTTAAGATACTATATATAAAACCATAAAGTGTTTCCCACCTATTAGCTAACTTAGATAAATTTCTTTAAGATTAATAGGATACCCTAGGGGGGGGTCTTTCCCTAGGGTTCTTTTTTTCCTAACTTATTAGACGTTTTTTCTTTCTTTATCTCCTTAATATTACCTATATCTTTTAGCTCTAGGTAGGATATAGTAAAGTAACTATCCTTTCTGCAATTAAAGCATATAACTATAGCAGGGTTAATGTTGGTCACACAGGGTGACTCACCAATAACGACTACTCGAGTAGGTTACAGTGATGTTAGTTAAAAGCTTCTTATATTTAGAATAAGGAAGGGCGAGGAGCTTAAAACTCCTCGCCACGCTAGTGCCGCGGCGTCACGTGACGACCGCTTGCCTAATTCCCAACACTAGAAACTCTTCTTTTGTGGTTGCCATCTATATACAAATACTGCTTGACTAGCGTAACAAATATCAATCCTCCTCACTTACTATTGCCATTATAATATAAGTCTTACTGTCCTAAATTTTGCCTTTTAGCACGTGGTGCTTTCTTACTTAGAGTTGCGGGTGGACATCGTGTTAGGGCCGCTAAGGCGCTAATTATAAGCGAGCCAATAGCAATTTTCTATGCCGGGCATAGAAAATCCTAATTGGCTACTCTTAAATTGCTATATCTCCTACTCCCTTTTAACCCAACCTTTAACTCGTATATATAGAGTATTTGTGTTAACAAACGTCTCTAGTGCCTTGTTTAGGTTTGCCTTTGTTATCGCATCTACTAGGTTATCTTGGCCATTAATCCACTAGATCTTAAAGAGTTTTTAACGCTTATAAGATTGCTAAAGTGCCATAATATCAATTATAAGACGCTTCTCCTTTATGGTACCAAGCTTAACTAAATACTTATAGAGGGAGTATAAGTCGGTGCATATAATTATAGAAATAGCAGGGAGTTCAAGCCAATCTGTAATTATCTTAAGGGTAGTTCCAATTACAATTACTATATTAACTCCGCTAACTATTCCATATATCTCTAACGCTAGAACGCTTTAAGTAACGCGCTTGCTCTTAGTTAAGCTCTAATAGATAAGGTTGCCGTAGATTATAAAGTTATTCTCTCTGGTAGATTCGTTCGCGATAATAATCTTATATCCTAGCTAGGAGCTAAAATCTTTATTATTTATAAACGATCTATTAACAAATACAAAGAGCTTAGTAGTAGGAAGGTTAATAGGTGTCACAGTACGTGCAGAGGGACAAGGTACGAGGTACTGTGTATCATTGACAAACGATGTCGTGTGAGGATCTATGTAGGAGGTGAGGTGGTATATATACACGTCGCTCAGGGGTCAGGTCCGTGCTCGTGTCATGACAACACTGAATCATAACAACGTGTTAGGTCAGTGCCGTGACAATAGGTATATAGAGTAGTCCCTAATTAAGATGATTTATTTGCTAGTAAAGACGCTTATTTAGGGCAAGAATGTTATCCTTAGTTAGTTCCTGGTGTTAGGCGGCAATAGAGAGATTAAATAAAGCCTTAGGTTAACAGATAGAAGCAATATAAGCTCCGCAAGCGCGTTACTCTACGTATTCTTGCTTTAAAGAATTAACGTTAATAACGTTAATCTTCTTACCTTAGCCCTTCTGGCGTAAAGCAATGGAATCCTTATTTAGGGAGAGGATGCATCTATTAAAGAGTAATAGTGTGGTTAAATTAAGCTTTTCCTTTAGCTTTGCTATAAGATTTGCCTTTACTAGCTTATCTTCTTTAAGAGCTAAGAATTAGTTATCTCCTAAGATAATTATATTATTAGTTTGCATGCCAACAATTCTAAATAGAGTTCCTATAGTTGTGATAAGGAAGCAGGGATTAAATATAGAAGTAGTTATTAAGAGCTTCTCTTTATGGTGCTTGCTATAAGTAGCCCACCAATAAGTTCCTACCTCTGCGATTCTATATAATGGCTTAAGTACAACCATGATTGTATCTTCAGGATATTGGTAGCGAATTTGCTCTGGAAGGTATGCCAGTATCAAGCACTAAAGGCGCGTCTCTAATTGGGTATAGGCCTAAGTAATATCTCGCAAATAAACCACCATTCCATTTTTTATTAAGGAGGGAGCTAGCGCAATAATAACTCGCTAACTAGCTTGTTAAATTATAGGGGGTTATATAAGAATCACTTCCTTACCGTTATTATTATAACCTTAAATAACTAGTCTCAACTTCTTAAATAGGGTGTTAGTAGCTTTGCCCTTAATCTTATTAACTATTCTTAACTTAAAGATGCGAACTCCATTAAACTTAGTAGGGTTATACTTCTTAAATTTAAAGACTCCTCTTATAATAAGACCGTCAATCTTCTACTTATTAGATGCTTAGAAAGGAGCTCCTAGAGTTATAATACGGCCTTCCTTTTAGAGCTATTTTGCGAGCTTAAAGTTAGCCTTCTCTTTAGCTGTTATAAAGGCCATTAATAACTTATCTCTACTCTTAATAGTGGTAACAAATTGCTCTTTAAAATTAATAAGGTATTGGCAATTTTGTAATCCCTTTAGGCGACCTCTACCGCGTCATAGTTGCAGCATATCTACTACAATTATATTAGGATTGTAGTCGTCTTCTAGAGTACGTTAATTATAGTTCTCCTTTAGGGTATCCTCTAGGGCATCCTATAAAGGCTTAGAACTATTATTTCTATAGTAGGGCTTAACAACGGTTAATTAGAATTAAGTGGGTCTATAGGGCATTTAAAAAGTACAAGTCTAACCATTAATTGTAATAAGTTTATATAGGCCTAACCATCCTCCCTTTTTACGCCATATGTGTACCTTAGATTGGAGTGGCAGATTAAGCGTAGTTAAGGTATTTAGGCCATTTCTTATTCCTAGTGCGTTGTTGACCTAGCGCGTAGCGTAGAGACATCGCACCTCTTTTATTGCTTTGTAAATAGCCTCCGCTTATTATATAACGGATAGTGTCGGAATAAGGTTCTGTGATACAGTGGACACCGTTGCTTGTAACTAATTGGGTTGACCACGTGAGCTAAGCGAGCTCAGGAGATTCATCAAATTCCACCTGTAGAAGAAGAAGGGAAGAAGAGGAAGAAATCGATTGAAACCAAAACCCCCCCTACCGTGGTTCCAACAGATAGGGATAGTAGAGAATTGTTAGTTATTTAAGGGTAGGCGCTAAAGACTAGCAATATAGGTACAAGCCTATCTAGGCCAGCGGAATTATTAACAGCCTTAATAGCTATCTATAAGATAAGCTCTTCGCTAGCGCCCTCTAGTTCCAAAGAAATAATCTTATACGCTTATTATAATGGTATATAATATTATTCTACTTTTCTAACACTATTATGTGCCTTAATAGGGACTTCCTTAACCTTAATTTCTATTGCCTTCGCCTATTACCAAAACTCTATAGATAAGAAGTTCCTTCCTATATTATAAATAACTCAATTAGGGGGTCTTAGGTAGACATTAATCTAGTATAATTAAAGAGTATCCTATGCGTTCCTAGCTAACATATCCTTTAGGAAACGTGCGGCTTAAAAGGAGGTTAAGAGGTTAACAACTTAGAGTACTAGCTTGCCGCTAAAATATATAATATTAATAATAATACAGAAGTTAAAGTTATAGTTATCTTTAAGGGTGAACTTAAATTAGCCAGGAAACTTCTGGTTCATTTAGCAGTAATAGTAGTACTTTATAAGATGCTTAATTATCTTAGCCTTAACTTTATAACCTACTTGCTAAAGAACCATAAGCAATCTATAAACTAATAGGTGACCAAAGCAACGGTATAGTTAACGTAACTCTGACTTAGTTAAATAGCTTTAAGCAACGCTTCTTTCTAGCTATTAAAGAAGCAACTAAGGGTAACCCTACTTGCGTATAACGGGCACCCAATTATCTCCCTAAACAAGTATATTCTTAAGGTTATCTAGCTTAACACCTAACTTATCTATATCTTGGATGCAGAATAGAAATAGGGTGTTTATAGGAATAATATAGAAAGTAATATATCCTAACAGGGTTTGGACCTTAATTATACTAAGAGAAATTACAGTACCCTTGCCAAAGCAGATTGTATGTTGGCCTACTATTAATTAGTCGATCTAAATAGAGCTATTAAGCTGCTAAAGAGCTTAAACTTAAGGTTCTCCTACTATAGATACTCCTGCGGCTCTAGTATCTGGCATAATACTATAGAAGACATTTGCCAAGTATCTATTGTTAAAGAAGAACGCGGAACTTTCCTTTAGCTTATTAAAGACATCTAACTTTATAACAGAATAAAGCGTAGATTAGTTATTAAGGACAGCAACGGTTTATATACTATTTACCTTACCATACTTAGTAAAGTATTGGTTGGGAAAGTAGTCCTTAATTTCTATATCTATAAGGAGCTATTCGGCCTTATTAACCTCACCCTTAAGATCTTCTTCGCCTTCATATTAAACCAGGAAGCTTTAAAAGTAGGCTATAGTAACCTCTTAGTTTCCAATATTTCGTGCGCTCTAGCAAAACTTATTATATGCCTTCTTTTGTCTATTAAAGGGGTGCCTAGTTAACTAGTAATTTAGCTTTTTATAAACGTAGCACTTCTTCTAATAATTGCTCCAAAATAAACCTCTATAATTGCCTTATAGTTAACGTTAATTATACCCTCTACCATATCCCCTACCGCGGCCACCATATATTTAGTCGGTCCAGTTATAATCATATTAGTCAGCCGGGTTAATTAGAGTAGGTTAGGGTTAGGTATTAAATTGCTATACTTCTTAAGAGCGCAGAGCGGTGCTAATAGAGGATCTTAATTAAGCACACACTCCTTTATAAGTATTTGTAGGATTAAAGAGAGTAAGGTTATATTCTTTAACACCTTAATATGCGCTAATTATTTAATCGCGTAGGCTAAAGTCCTCTTAATATAATTTAGATAAACCACACTAAATTATCTAAAGTTAATTAAAGAGCTTTTAGAGACAATCGAGTTAAGAGACATCTAGGTTTATTATAATAATCCTTAAAAAGGTAGTCTCTCTCTACTCTAATATATACTGCTGCTTATTCTCCTCTGTTTTAAAGTGGCATCTTATCTTATATATTATTTGGTTAAAATCATATCCTTTTTCTACCAAACGATTATAATAAAAGGTACTAGCGCGGCCCTTAAGCATAATGGAATAGGCGTTATAATATTGGTTAGGTTCCAGTCTAACCTTCTAGTAACAGTTATAGAAGATACGCAGCTTTAAATTAAGGATATTATATAGTTCCCTGCCAACCCTCTTTTCCTGGTCTAAATAGAGCTTTGTAAGCTTTGTAAGCATTTTTAAGGTGCCTCCAAGCGGTATTAGGCCACATTGAAATTACATTAGAGATTAAGGTAGGGATTGCTTTATAGGCTGCAGTGGAGATATAGATCTTAATAAAACACAGCGTGGTACCTAATCTTACTATAATAGAGTTCAAAGGTTATTAAATCGCGAAGCAAGGGGATCTTGCGCTTGCTCTTATTTAGTAGTTAAAGTTATAGGTTAAATTAGTGGATCCTAGGGAGCTAAAGATAATGGAAGTAATAGATATAGAATATAAGAACTCGTGCCTGGAGTAATAGAATTTAAACGTGTTTCTATTAGTGTATTATTTAGATTCTATTATAAGTTAAGCTTCTTTATAGTGCGTAGTTAGTGCTCAATCTCTTATAGAGTCCATTCATGCTCTTCTTTTACGTTAATAACTTGCTCCTAAATATTATCTCTAATAGCGCTTCCATCTATAGGGACAAATACTCCATTCTCCTAAAGGAAGTTACGGAAGTCTTATATAATAAGCTTGTTCGCAAGAGCCTATATTTCCTTTGTCTATCCAACAAAGTCCTCCTTTATGCAATACCATAGCATAGTGTTATTATATTTGCTGTCTGTGTAGTATACCATATGGTATAATAAGAATCTGTTTAGGTCCTTTTGCTCAGCATTTATAGGGTCAATGTCTTTATTCCATATCTTTGGGTTAATGTCTTCCTCATACTTCTTTAGGTAGGTTAACGCTATAATAGGTTAAAGGTAGGTAGGGTTTTCGGTTTTATAGAATCTCATAGGTTTGCTGTCAAGAGGTAGGCAATTTAAGATATTATTTAACGCGTTTCGGACGTTAACTTAGGACCCTAGGTTTAGTAACACTTCTAACCTAAAGTACTTAACCAAATCTTCGTAAATGTGGTTGTTCTGCGTAATAGACGCAACTTGGTATCTCCTAGTATTTAGTAACACTTCTATTACTAGTTTTCCGCAAGTCTAAGGTAGCACAGTATCGCCGGGATCCATTCTATATAAGCGCATATAGCACCCCTACACGAGACTGTCTCTTCTGTTCAAAAACCTAGCTGCTCTATGGTTGACTGTGTATTCAACCACTAATCAGTGTTGGTCACACAGGGTGACTTACCAATAACGACTACTCGAGTAGGTTACAGTGATGTTGGTTAAAAGCTTCTTATATTTGGAATGAGGAAGGGCGAGGAGCTTAAGACTCCTCGCCACGCTAGTGCCGCGGCGTTACGTAATGACCGCTTGCCTAATTCCCGACAGTTAATTAGGGTATTATAATAAGTATTAACTAAAGGCGTGGTATATGGCAAGTTAGGTAAGGCTTGCAGGTAGGTAGTTATAACCGCTTTTAGTATAGGGGTGGTTGTAGTTTATCTTCTAACGCCAGCTCCTATTAGTGTAGTAGATAGGTTTTAGTTGCTATGGGACTGCTTTAGTTAATTAGAATAGGTATTAATTTATTTTAGTTCTAAATCTAGCAATAAATATTAGGCTGCAAGTCTTTGGTAGGTTAGTAGGTTGTCTAAAGCTACTATAATCCTTTTTTATAGTTGGACTGTTAGCTTATTATTGTAAGGGCGCGAAGAGGCTTTAAGGAAGATTCAAAGGAACAATATAAATTCTATTTAAATCTAAGGGTATATAGCTCTTGCGGAGAACAAGACGTTGCGTAAAGAAGAGAAAGGAATTACGGGAGAGCCCTGTAATTAAATAGTCAGGGGTCTTGGTGGTCAATGCGTGCGCACGTACGCGCGCGGTCTTCGACGGACTTCGGTAATTCAATTAATCTGTCAGAACTTAGTAGAAGTCGATCAAGCTAGCAGAATTTGGCAGAATTTGGTTAAAGCGTCGGACTTTATCTGTTAAGTGTTTTACCGAGACATTCCTACTATAACTGGGCTAGTCCCGTTATAGTACCCTCCCCTTTAGCCGAAGGTCCAAAAACAATTCAATTTGGTCAAGAATTTATTTTTATTGTGTCGTATATTTTGCGTTGGGTGGCGGTATAGAGTTTTACTAGTTTTAATCATTGAATGGACCAATCAGGATTTTCTATGCCCGGCATAGAAAATCGCTATTGGCTTGGTTTAGGGCGGTAAGCCGAACTAATATCTTTATAGTAGGTCTTGGCAAGGCGAATCTAACCAATCAGATAACTTTAACCGCCGGTTAAAGTTCCTTGACATCTTGTGTGTCACGTGACCGTGTTATAAATGTTATAATATTTTTCAAGTTCTTTTTAAGTTTGAGCTTCCTGCTGTTGTATTTCGTATATTCGTGTTAGGTGGTAGTCGTTTACCTTTATGTCGTGTCCATCCAGCCGGAGTAGGCCGCGAAGGATGGTCTTCGTGGAATTCTTTTACTAGGGAAGGCGTATTAATTTTAATTTGCTTATAGAGTTCCTAGGTTTATATTTTATATCCTTTCTACTTAATAAGAAGTTCAAATCTTTTAGATCGTGTTTTTTATCGCATATTATCAATCGAGTTAATAAAGTAAGAACCATTACCATTGTCAATAATTACGGGAGGTGGCGGCGGCACTTTATAGGTTATAGGTTCATTTTTTAAGGGTTGCAGCAAGCTTACGTGGAATGTCAGATATATTTTTATTTTAGTTAGTAGTTTAAGCTTATAAGCATATAGGCTTAATTTCTTCTTAATTTAGTATAGGCCCGCAAATTTCCAATTAAGTTTCTTTAAGGGCTGTTAAGTCTTTAGGTTTCGTGTATTTAGGTAAACTATATTATCTTCCTTAAAGTCCCATATAGGAGCTTGTTCTTTATTCGCATGCCATTCCTATACCGTTTAAGCGTACGTTAATTTACTTTATAATAGTTCCGTTAACTACTTCATTTAATTAGCGAAGTTGTGCGTATTAATTAACTAAATCCGTTTAATTGTGGGTCCTGTTATATCGATTTTAGGTTGTGGTTTAAATCCAAGTTAGGGGTCTTGTCTATAGGTTATATAGAATAGCGTCACGCCTGTTAATACGTTTATTGTATTATTCGCAGTAAACTTAGCTAAAGGCAGCTACTTTTCCTAGTTATCTTATAGGTAGGAGCAGTATATTTATAGGTATTGTTTTATAATCGTGTTTGCAATTTCAGTTTGACCATCTATCTCTAGATAAAATATAGTTAAGAGTCGTGTTTAAATACTTAATTGTTTACATAGAGCTTGCTAGAAGTCTAAAATGAACTAGCTTCTATGGTTAGATATTATTAAGTTAGGAAGTCTGTGTAGCTTAAAGACGTGCTTAACAAAACATTCGGCTACTAATATCGTATTAATTGAGTCTATGGGGATCATATGTCGCATTTTTATAAGACGGTTAATAACTACTATAACATTCGTAAACCTATTACTGTTAGGCAAGTCAACTATAAAGTTAATCAAGATATCGCGCCATCTTTGCATTGGAATTGGTAGTGGTTAAAGTACTCCTTGCTTCTTTACATAAGAGGTCTTTCCACGCACGTATATCCTGCATGCTTAAACGTATTTTCGTACGTAGTCGTGCATCATAGGCTAGTAGTATACTCGTTAAATAATCTCATAAGTCTTTACACGGCCAGGATGCCCTACTATAGGGGAGTTGTATATAAATCCGAGTATCTTAAATCGTAAAGGTTCGGAATTCGGAACTACCATCTTCTATTAATAGTATAATCGATCTTTTCAAATTTCGTATTTAGCGAGTGTAATATCCTTATACTGTTATTTTCCTATTTAAATCGCTTTTATTATATCTATTATCTATATGTCATTCTTATATTTGTATTCTATTAGCTTATTAATTTCTATTTCCCATTTATTAACTTCTGATTTATTTCTATTAAGTTCCGTATCTAGGAATATAGGACGTAGTTTTTTGAAACGTTTAGGGGGTAATAAGATCCGTAATTAATTTATAATCCGTTTGTCCAAAGTATTTATAGGTAGGTCTTATAATTGTTATGTTAATACGTTAGGCTTCTAATTAAGTTTGCCTAGTTAGTATATAATCTTAAAGTCGAATTATAAGAGGTATTCGGCCCAATGAATTTGGCGCTGCGTTAGCTGCTTTATAGTTATAAAGTACTGCAGGTTTTTATAGTCCGTTAACACACGTATTAAAAACAACGATCCTTTAAGTTCTAGGCGCTATTATTTAAAGCATCTGACAATTATAAGCAATTCCTTATCATATATCTCGTAGTTCGATTCGGCAGGGGCGAGCTTTTAGGAGAGAAAGGCTACTGGGCGCAGTTCACCGTTCTTATTATATTGCGATAACACTCCCCCTAGGGCATGATTAGACGAGTCTGTTTTAACGATATATTTAAGGTCAGGGTCAAAGTGGGCAAGAATTGGAGCGGTTGTAAAACGTTATTTTAAGTTATTAAAAGCTTATTCGCATCTAGTAGTCCATTTAAATTTCATGTTCTTCCTTGTTAGGTTTACTAATGGTTAGGTAATTTTTAAGAACTAATTAATAAATTAATAATAGAAATTTGCGAATCCTAGAAATCCTTAAATATTTTGTATGTTACTAGGGCTTTCCTAGTTTATAACCGCAGCGACCTTCTTAGGGTCCATTTTAATTCCGTCGCGGGATATAACTAGGCCTAGGTACGTGACTTCGGATGCGTGGAACTTGCATTTCTTAATATCGCATTGTAAACCCGCATCTCGCAGGCGTTTAAGGACTATTCGGACATGCTTCCGGTGTTTAGAAAGCGAAGACGAGTAGATTAAGATATTATTAATATACGCGGTAATAAATATATTAAGGAATTTACGAAGCGTATTATTAACGTATTACTAGAACGTACTAGGACCATTCTTTATACTAAATAGTATTACTAGGTATTCGAAGAGTCCCTATTATATATAGAAAGCTGTGTACTTCTCATCTCCTTTATAGACACAGATTTGGTTAAAGGCAGCGACTATATTAAGCTTTATAAAGTACCGTGCTTTTAATAAGCGGTCAAGCGTTTCTTAAATTAGGGGAATAGGATATCGGTTTTAAATCATGATTACGTTTAGAGCTTGATAGTTAATATAGAATCTTAAGCCTCCTCCTAGCTTTTTAACGAATAGTATGGGTGAGGCGAATAGAGATTAACTAGGGCGAATAAATCCTTTTTCTAGATGCTTATTAAGGTACTATTGCATTATAAGCAGTTCTTCTTATGATATACCGTATAGCGGACCAAACTTTAGTGTTATACTAGGTTTAAGTTCTATCTTAAAATCGTGTGCATCCTAATGTGGGGGTAATTGGTTTGCGAATCTTCTCTTAAACTTATTAATTAGATCGTAGTACTCTTTAGGCATAAGAGGTTAAGGGTTAATATATTACTTCGGTTTTAGTGCTTTCTTAATGTCTTCTATAGTTACAGCGAAGATTTCGTGGTCTCGTTTTCGTGCTAACGAAATAAAAGGTGCGGCTTATATTATACAAATTTCAAGAGGTTTTAGTGTAATGTCTTCGCATTTTTTATTACAATTGGTAGTTATAGCCTTATTGTTTTAGTTTAGGGTCCGTAGTAGGGGTAGTTTATATTATATTAAATTTAAATAATCTTGTGCATGTTTATAGGGCAGGTAGTATTTTAAGCAATAACTTTAGCAGTAGGTTATACGGAACTTTAGTATTTCTTTAACCCAGCTAATTAAAGGGTTGTGTCGTTTTAGCTATCTATATCCAAGTATCATCTTATATTGCTTTAGGGGTGTTACAAATAGGGAAATATATTTAAGGTGTTTGCCTATCCGCATTTTTATAAGAGCGTAGTGCGTTAATTTGCTATATATTAAGGGTTTGCCGTCAAAGCCTTGTAGGCCTTAGGGCTTATTGAGTTTCTTTAAATTTAGGTGTTGGGTTTTTGTGTAGTTTATATTAATAAAGCCTATGCTAGTAGCTCCGCTGTCTATAAGGATTCGTACTTTCTTCCATTTTCTAAGTGTTTGAATTTCGCCAAGTATATTAAGGGAGTTGTGTTGTGTATTAGCGCTAGAAGAGCCTAGATACTCGTGCTCTTCTACTTCTTGTCCTAAGGCGCGACTTGGCCCTAGGACGATTTGTTTTCTGAGTTAACTAAAGATAAGGTACTTTGTGGTAATCGGGTATGATTCGTAGAATGAGTATAAGTTAAGGAGTGAGTATGGCTTGAAGAACGAGTGCGATTTAAAGACCGGGAGGAACTACGGCGGACTTTTTTAAAAGGGTGAGTTCGGCAATTCCTTTGGATATATCCTTTTCTACCACATCCAAAGCATTCTCTATTTGTGGCTTGAGTTCTTTGTTCGTTGGTTCCTAAGGGTGTGTAGGATTGAGTGGCGTCGAGGTCTATAAGGTCGTGCGTAGGTTTTAGAGAAGGGTCGCGTTTTAGGGTATATATCGGTTTCGTAGAGTCTTAAACACGAGGTGTGGTTAGCTTCAGGGAATAAGTCTATTTGTTATATTAAAGGTCTTTATTAATTTGTTAACATATCGTAGCAAATTTGGGTAGGTTCTTTGGTAGTTCCCTACCTACTAACTGTGCTCTAATTTTATCCGAAATAGCTTGTTAAAGAGCAGTAACTTTAGCGGCTTTATTCCAATTTAGTTTGCTAATGAGGCCTAAAAATTCTGAAAAGAAGCTGGTAAATTCTCGGTTCCGTTATTATAGGTTTTTAAGTTTGGTAATAGTGGTGTGTTTGCGGCTGGCGTTATTATATATTCGTTCTAATAGAGAGATAAAGATTTCAAAATTAACAAAGGTGCTGTTATGGAAGAATGGGTCCATAGTTCGTGCAGCGTCTTTGTTTAAACGAGATATTCTATAGCTAATCTTGCTAGCTTTGGTAGGGTATCGGTTATAGTTTATTAAAAGTTTAAGACGGAGCTTAGTTACAAAGGGGCGTAGGTTATTTTAATTTCTATTAAATATTGGAGGGTTAGGAAGCTTTTCTAATTTCATGGTAGGTACTAGGTTTATTATAGGTATAGGTTAAGCTACCGTTACTGGTTTAGGGTTCGCATTTAACGGGCCGGGTTTGCATACAGTTATCTTAATCTTATTTGCAGGTGTTGCTGTTAGGGTTTCTAACGCAAATACTTTGGCGTTGTAGAGTTCTTTGCGTATTGCTTTAATTAATTGCTAATACTGGGCTTCTAGTATAGCTCGTTACTAGGCCAAGGTATCCGTAAAGGACTATTGCATTATAGTCATTTGTTCCCTAACTAGGGCCATAATAGTTGACGTGGCAGATTTGAGTTCGCTTGCTATTTCGAGGATAGTGGTATTGACGCAACGTAATATAAGGGCGCGAAGAGGCTTCAAGGAAGATTTAAAGGAATAATATAAATTCTATTTAAATCTAAGGGTATATAGCTCTTGTGGAGAACAAGACGTTGCGTAAAGAAGAGAAAGGAATTACGGGAGAGCCCTGTAATTAAATAGTCAGGGGTCTTGGTGGTCGATGCGTGCGCACGTGCGCGCGCGGTCTTCGACGGACTTCGGTAATTCGATTGATCTGTCAGAACTTGGCAGAAGTTGATCAAGCTGGCAGAATTTGGTAGAATTTGGTCAAAGCGTCAGACTTCATCTGTCGAGTGTTTTACCGAGACATTCCTACTGTAACTGGGCTAGTCCCGTTACAATTATATAAGTCTAAGCGGTAGTTTTTAAAAGGAACCTGGCCTTTACCTGCTAGGTGTAAGAACTAAGTCTAAAATTTAGTAAAGGTTTAGTTTAATTTTATTATTAGGCGGTTATAGTTATAGCAGGTATTCTATACTTTATTTGGATTAATATAGATAGTAGCTAGATGCTATATTATCTTGTTAATAGATATAACCCAAATAGGTAAATTATCCTTAAACTTAGCCTAAAGGTGTTGCTGTGTATTCCTAATGGTTTAACTAAAGAGGTAGAGTATTTTAGCTTCTTTAGAGAGGAAATGGTTGTGGTTAATATAGAGCTTCCCTTATACTTAAATCCTCTAATTCTTAAAGGTAGGGTCTATTTTATTAAATAGCGGTTAAGGGTTAGGGAGCTTAACAGACTTTAATTACTTTATTATTGTGTTCGTACTCTCTAGTATATTACATTTAGTTAAGCGAATGGGTTAACTAAGGCTTTATAAAGGGGAGGCTGGGCTATTTTATAAGGCAGTAAGACTTTCTAGGATCTCCTTTAGAGTCTCTTATATACTTTAGGCTTAAAAATAATTAACCTTCTAATTAGCCGCAAGGGCACAAATCTGCTTATATATATTTATAATAATATTATTATCTTTAATTTCTAATCCTAACTAGATCTTAGGTTCCTCTTAAGTAGAGGTAGGTCTTTTAAATAAGCTTGCTTTAGGTACTCTTATTGGCTTCCTAAGGTCTATTAAAATTATATAATTTAGTTTTAATTCTGGGGTTCTTTTTAGGGGTGTAGGTTAAGTATAGTCTGGCCTATAAAAGTGGGATATTATTAGGGCCTTCCTAGGCGTAGTAGTGTGAGTTTTTTTGGTGTCTAAGTATAACGCGTTAACGCGTTATTGCAGACGGAGGTCTTCTTTTAGGGTGGGATATTATAGAGGCCTTCCCAGATAATGTAGGGAGAGCTTAGTATAATACAACAGGCTTATATAAATGCTTCTAAACCAAAGCTTGTAGATTGCTACTATATAAGAATACTAAGCTAAGGAGGAGAAGAAGACTAGTAGAGACTAGTAAGATATAAAGAGGTTGTTAAGGCGCTAGTAGTAAGTAAGCTAATAGCAACTTGGCAAAATATAGCAGAATTTAGCAGGTTGCCCAGAAAACGGCAAATTGCCTATAAAATAGCAAATTAGTAGGTGACGCGCTCTAGTACCATTACAATAAGAACTATTAAGGATATTATCTAAAGAAGACGCTATTTAAGAATAAGTAGTAGTACTAGGAGAAGAGACCCTAAGTATTAAAAAGGGTTTCCTAAAGATAAAAGAAGAGTATCTAGTCTAGCACTAGAAATATATAGTAGAGTTAATAGTATAAAGAGGACTAAAAAAAATAGAGAGCGAAGATTTAGAAATTATAAGAAATTATAAATTATCTATAAGAGTATTACCTATTTATTATATACGGGGACTATAGTAGTATACTACTTTTATATAAACTGTTACTAAAACTAAAAATAGAGGTATTTCTAGAGTATAAAGTTAATTTCTAGTATTAGGGAATCCTAGAGGTACTTAAGAGGCATTATATAAAGTTATTTTATAGAAAGAGAAAAAGACTAAGATAATAACTTAAATACTAAAAGTAGTAATAGAAGCCTCCTCCTCTATTTTAACATTATTATTAGTAGTATTATTAGTACTTTTATCCCTAAAAGTATTAGCATTTTTACTAATATTCTTTTTAAAGTTATAGGAACTAGATAAACTATTATAGGTAGGGGACTAGCGAGGAGAACGTTTATCTTTATTACTATTTTTAGTATTATCCCTAGGTTCTAAATTAGTATTTAAATAGAGATTAAAAGGTTAGCGGCTAAAGAGTTAGTATAGTTCTTAAATATATTACTAAAGAGACTTACCTAGCTAGAAAGGCCCGCGTAAAAGTATAAGGTAAGGATATGGATAGGGAGCTCAATAATGGAATAATAGGGTATATTGTATATATAGACGAATCCTTAAGGGAAAAAGGAGGAGTCTATGTGCGAGGTAAGGAAGGGTTTTCCCTAGGCATGTGCAGCGCACGTGCCTTACGGGCGAGTTACCCCTGGGTTGCCCTAGGGTCGCCCGTACCTTACAGCTGTATAACTATCTACTTAGGTTTTACCTAACAATGCCCTCCCTTTTAAAAAGGATTGTCCCCAATCCTTTATATGCTTAAGCTTTAATAAAACCCCATAAAAACCTTAATAAGGGGAAAAAAAATTGGAGGGGAAAGAGTGTCTTGATTTTGCGTATAGGGAGATAGGTAGTATATATGCGCGGCGTAAGGATGTTAAGGAACTTTAACCGCCGGTTAAAGTTGTCTAATTAGTTAGATTTGCCTTACTAAGACTCCCCTACATTTAACTAAGCCAATAGTAATTTTTTATACCCGGCATGGAAAATCCTAATTGGTCTATTTAACACTTAGAGCTAGTAGAGCTTAATGCCGTTGCCTAAATTTAGTAGACTATTAGAAATACTCCAAAAGCTTACTTATATAGGTAGGTCGCTGGTACCTTGCGGATAGGTTATAGGTTATTTATATGTAGCCAGATTTATGGACAGTAAGGCTATATACCTATTAAATCCGCCACTGACCCCGCTTTAGCCTTGCGCTATACTGGCGTAGCGCCGTATATACTTTATAGGTAGGTTATAGGTTACTTATATATAGCCAGATTTATAGACAGTAAGGCTGTATACCTATTAGATCTGCTAACCCTACTTTAGCCTTATGCGTTATCTATATAGTATATACGTGGAATAGCATAAGTTGTTAGTATAGGTTTCTGCTAGCAAGTTATAGAAAGGTCTTAGACCCTAGTTAAAGTAGGCCTGTTCTCTAATATAAACAATCTACTTAGCTGGCATAGAGTGACGGACTAGGTCTAGAAAGGGTATTTTTTAAATTAAGTTTTATTATTAGTGTCGCCGTAGCCTTACCTGTAAGTTACTTGCGATATCAGGCGCCCCCTGATGACTCTACAGTAGTAGAGTAAAGTTTGCGATACTAGCGCGTCCGTAGGTTTGTTACGGCAGCAGTGGTTCCCAAGGAGGTCAAAAGTAAGGTAGTAGAGCACCACAGGTGACTCGCAGGCGCCTCGCAGGCGCCTCGCAGGCGAGTCCCAAAAGGCGGGGAGATGGATCACGGGGTTTTCTTAAATAGAGTTTTCTCCCCACATGTATATAAGGAGTAGTCCGCGTGGGCCCAATAGGGATCCGAATCGGACGTTAAGCAATGAATAATAATAATAATAATAATAATAAGTTACTTGCGAGTTACTAACACAACTAGGTTGCGTTAGAGTGTGGCTTATATAGGATATTAATTAATCACGCTTTACCCCATATATATACCGCAGTTCTTACTATAAGCATTAACTTATTTTTTAATCCCTTAGGACGTCCTCTACTCCACTTTTATATAGGTTATATCTTAGTAGCGGCGCTTACTTTTTACCTACGCTTTAGCTATAAGGCTAGGGTGTCCGCTTGCGGTACTTATCTAGTAGTTATTAATAATTTTTAAGTTCTGTCTTGTATTTCCATTTATTGTACTTATTTAGCCATCTTAGCTATTTAATAAGGTACTGCGGTTGTCTAGTATAATCCTAGTAGGCAATAATTGCTTCTACTTCCTAGCTGCCTTCTTTAAGCTCTTCTACTGCTAGGGGTTAAAACCTAGGGCGTAACCTGTAAGGCTCTAATAGGGAGACATAGAAGACTAGGTAGAGCTATACCATAGTAGGTAGGAGCTCTAGCTTATATGCTTGCTGTCCTACACGCTTTAGGATCTAAAACGGTCCTATAAATTTGTAATTAAGCTTCCTATAGGGACATTTTGTATAGATATTTTTGGAGGAGAGTAGGACTTATTTACTAACGGCAAAGTGCTTGGCCAGATGGTGATAATTATAGTATTTTATCTAAAGCTTTTAGGCGTGTATTATTAACACCACTACTGCCTTATATATAAGGCGTAGGCGTTATAAATACGTCTCTATAAGTTAGACATTTATTAACTTAGACCCCTCCCTACCTTACTAGGCGTCTTAGACGCTATCCAGAACTCTATCTAGGACGTTTAATAGCTAGCTATAGGCGAGCTTAATAGGAGAATGCTTTATTATAGCATAGACCTTAAAGTTATAGATAAAGGCTGCTTTTTTAAGTAGGGAGGCCCAATTATACTGTTTCTAGTTTGTGAATATACATAGGTATACCTTAAGCTTCTGGTTCTAACGCTTTGTCTAACTATTTATCTGCGGGTAGAATGCGGTGCTAAGTTTACGTTAAACGTGGAGATGGTAGCATATAGTGCTCTAGTACTCGCTTATAAATACACTACCCCTATTTGTGTAAAGACTCTAAATAAGAGTTTTACGAGTTGCGTAGCATTAATTATCTTACACACTAGATAGTAGCGCACTAGCTTTATAAAATAGTCTATAAGGATAAGGACGGAGTTATACTCTATGCTATTAGGAGTCTTAGACTCTAGGAGATCCATAATAAAGTTAAGTAAATAATGCCACTAGGCTTAGGTGGGGACCTAAAGAGGCTATAGCTCACTATAGGTTTTATAATAGCGCGATTTAAAGCGTTAGTAGGTATTATAGTTATCTAGGTATTTATAGAGGTCCTAGGTAAGGCCGTTCTAAGTATACTTTTATGCAATTACCTTAAAGGTATAGTTAAAACCATAGTGGCCGCCTATAGGATGATTATAATTCCGCTTAAGGATCTCCTATTATAGTAGTATACAATTTAGTACCTAGACTTTGTTATTTTGCCTTAGAAGTCCTTAATTATTAAGGGTGTAGTCCTTATTACTAGTAGGGACTCGCCCCTAAGTTAACTAATTATATATAGAGCATATAAAGGCGTTCCTTTTTTATACTCTATAAATAAAATTAACTAGTAACTTAGGGGGGTGTTCTATGAACGCTATTTTAGCTAAGGTAGCTACTACTACCTTTTACCATAGCATAAGACTTTACGCAAAGTTAGTGCTAGTAAAGTAATGTATAATGCGTAGGTAACTTACTAGGTTATTGCGGGGGACTATAGCCTGGGCTAAGGGGTCTTCCCTAGGGTTAAGCGCTATTAGGCCGGTTAAAGTAGTCTTAGAGAGAATAGCAGGACGCTCTAGTCCGCTAGTGCCAAGTTTATAAGAGTTACTTATATACTGCATATATACTACTTGCTAGTATAGTATAGTAGCACCAGGGCCGCCTATAAGGCCTATAACCCGCAACTTTTGCTATAATATAGATAGTATAGCATTAAGGACTGTCCTTTTACTGCCATCTTTAAAGACTTTAATATAGTTTGGGCGCTAAAATAGTGTATTAGCGGGATTTGCTTTGCCTGGCTTATATTTAATCTTAAAATTAAACTTAGCTAGTTCCTTAGCGTACCAGGCCTAGTAAGTAGATAAGCTCTTAGTAGTTATAAAGTACCTAAGATTTGTAACAGGACTAGCCTAGTTATAGTAGGAATGTCTCGGTAAAACACTCAACAGATAAACTTGACGCCTTAATCGACTTCTGCCAAGTTCTGCCAGATTAATTGAATTCTACCAAAGTCCGTCCGCGTGCGCACGTGCGCACGCATTGACCAAGACCCCTGACTATTTAATTATAAGATTCTCTGGTTATTCCTTTCTCTTTTTTACGCAACGTCTTGTTCTCTTTAAGAGCTATATACCCTTAGATTTAAATAGAATTTATATTATTCCTTTAAATCTTCCCTAAAGCCTCTTCGCGCCCTTACATTACGTTGCGTTAAAAAAAAAAACTACTATTAAAATGGCAAATGAACCCGAATCCTCTTTAATAACTATAAGTATCATATCCCTAGTCAGGGAATAGTTAACTATAATGCAATAGTCCTTTACGAATGCCTTAGCTTAGTAGCGGGCTGCACTAGAAGCCCAGCATTAGCGATTAATAGAAGCACTCCGCAAAGAACTCCGTAATGTCTAAGCATTTATGTTAGAGACCCTAATACCGCCTGCAAACGAAATTAATATAACTGTATCTGAACCTGGCCCCTTAAACGCGAACTTTAAACTAGTAATGGTAACTCAACCTATATCTATAACAAATTTAATACCTGTTATGAAATCTAAAAAGCTCCCTAATCCTCCAATATTTAATAGAAATTGAAATAACCTACGTCCCTTTGTAACCAAGCTCTGTTTTAAACTCTTAACGAACTATAACTAATACCCCACTAAAGCTAGTAAAATTAGCTATAGAATGTCTTGTTTAAGCAAGGACGCTATATAAACTATAGATCTATTCTTCCGTAACGGTACCTTTGTTAGTTTTGAAATCTTCGTCTCCCTACTAGAACGAACGTATAATAACGCCAGCCGCGAATACACAGCTATTACTAAACTTGAAAACCTACGACAATAGAACCGAGAATTTACTAGCTTCTTTTTGGAATTTTTAGGCCTTATTAGCGAACTAGATTGGAATAAAGCCGCTAAAGTCGCTGCTCTTTAATAAGCTATTTTGGATAAGATTAGAGCCCAGTTAGTAGGTAGGGAACTGCCAAAAGACCTGCCTAAATTCGCTATAATGTGTTAACGAATTGACAAGGACCTTTAATATAACAAATAAACTCGTTCTTTAAAGCTGACCACGCCTTATGCCTTACGTTTAAAACTTTACGAAACTAATATATACCCTAAAACGCGATCCCTCTCCGAACCTAAAAAGTCCTATATACGACCCTATGGACTTTGATACCACTTAATTTTATACACCCTTAGGAACTAACGAATGAAGAACTCGAGCTATAAACGGAGAATGCTTTGGATGTGGTAAAAAAGGATATATTTAAAGGAATTACCAAACTTACCCTTTTAAAAAAGTCCGCCGTAGTTCCTCTTGGTCTTTAAATCGCATCCACTCCTTAAATCGCACTTATTCTTTAAGCCGTACTCGCTTCTTAACCTATACTTGTTCTATGAATTATACCTAGTCGTTATAAAGTATCTTACCCTTAGCTAACTTAGAAAACGAATCGTCCTAGGGCCAAGTCGCGCCTTAGGATAAGAAGTGGAAGAGCATAAATGTCTAGGCTCTTCTAGCGCTGATACATAATATAACTCCCTTAATATACTTGGCGAAATTTAAATACTTAGAAAATAGAAGGAGGTATAAATTCTTATAGATAGTGGAGCCACTAGTATAGGCTTTATTAATACGAACTACGCAAAAACCTAACGCCTAAATTTAAAGAAACTTAATAAGCCCTAAGGCCTATAAGGCTTTAACGGCAAACCCTTAATATATAGCGAATTAACGCATTATGCTCTTGTGAAAATGTAGATGGGCGAATACCTTAAATACGTTTCCTTATTTGTAACACCCCTAAAGCAATATAAAATAATACTTGGATATAGATAGCTAAAACGACATAACCCTTTAATTAGCTGGGTTAAAGAAATACTAAAATTCTACATAACCTACTGCTAAAGTTATTACTTAAAACACCACCAACCCTATAAATATGCACAAGATTATTTAAATTTGATATAATATAAACTGCCCCTGCCACGGACCCCAAACTAAAATGATATAGCTATAACTACTAATAGTAGTAAAGAATGTAAAGACGTTACGCCGAAACCTCTTAAATTTTATATAATATAAGCCGTACCTTTTGTTTCGTTAGCATGAAAACAAGACCACGAAATCTTCGCTATAACTATAGAAGATATTAAGAAAGCACTAGAACCAAAGTAATATATTAACCCTTAACCTTTTATACCCAAAGAGTACCACAATCTAATTAATAAGTTTAAGAAAAGATTTATAGACCAACTACCCCCGCATTAGGATGTACACGATTTTAAGATAGAACTTAAACCTAATATAACACTAAAGTTTGGACCGCTATACGGTATGTCACGGGAAGAACTGCTTGTGATGCAATAATACCTTAATAAGTATCTAGAAAAAGGATTTATTCGCCCTAGTTAATCTCTATTCGCCTTACCCGTACTATTTGTTAAAAAGCTAGGAGAAGGCTTGAGATTTTATGTTAATTATTAAGCTCTAAATGCAATTACGATTTAAAACTAATATCCAATCCCCTTAATCTAAGAGACGCTTGACCGCCTGGTAAAGGCACGATATTTTATAAAGCTTAATATAGTCGCTGCCTTTAATTGAATTCGCGTCTAAGAAGGAGACGAGAAGTATACAGCCTTTTATATATAATGGGGACTCTTTAAATACCTAGTAATACCGTTTAGTGTAAAGAACGGTCCTGGTACGTTTTAGCAATATGTTAATAATATGCTTTATAAATTCCTTAATATATTTGTTACTGCGTATATTAATAATATCTTAATCTACTTATCTTTACTTTCTAAGCATTAAAAACACATCCAAATAGTCCTTAAACGTTTGCGAGATGCGGGTTTATAATGCGATATTAAGAAATGCAAGTTCTATATATCTAAAGTCACGTACCTAGGCCTGATTATATCCCGCGATGGAATTAAAATGGACCCTAAGAAGGTCGCTGCTATTATAAACTAGGGAAGCCCTAGTAACATATAAGATATTTAAGAATTTCTAGAATTCGCAAATTTCTACCATTAATTTATTAACTACTTCTTGAAAATTGCCTAACTGTTAGTAAACTTAATAAGGAAGAATATAAAATTTAAATAAACTGCTAGATGCAAACAAGCTTTTAATAATTTAAAATAACGCTTTATAACCACCCTAATTCTTGCTCACTTTAACCCTAACCTTAAATGTGTTATTAAAACAGACTCGTCTGATTATGCCCTAGGGGGAGTGTTATTACAGTATAATAAGAACAGTAAGCTATATCTAGTAGCCTTTCTCTCCCAAAAGCTCGCCCCTACCGAATTAAACTATAAGATATATAATAAGGAACTACTTACAATTATTAGATGCTTTAAACAATGGCGTCTAAAACTTAAAGGATTGTTGTTCCTAATATGCGTATTAACAGACTATAAGAACCTGCAGTATTTTATAACTATAAAGCAATTAACGTAACGCCAAATTCGTTAGGCCAAATACCTCTTATAATTTAACTTTAAGATTACGTACTAACCAGGCAAACTCAATTAGAAGCCTAATGCATTAACACAATGATTACAAGACCTACCTATAAATGCTTTAGATAAACGGATTATAAATTAATTACGGATCCTATTACCCCCTAAACGTTTTAAGAAACTACGTCCTATATTCCTAGACACGGAACTTAATAGAAACGAATCAGAAATTAATAAATAGGAAATGGAAATTAATAAGCTAATAGAATACGAATACAAGAACAATGCATAGATAGCAGATATAATAGAAGCAATTTAAATAGGAAAACGATAGTATAAAGATATTATACTCGCTAAATGCGAAATTTGTAACAATTGACTATACTATTAACAGAATATAGTAGTCCCGAATTCCAAACCTTTGCGATTTAAGATACTTGAATTCATATATAACTCTCCTATAGCGGGATATCCTGGCTGTGCAAAAACATACAAGATAGTCCAACGAGTATATTACTGGCCTATAATGTATAACTATATACGAAAATATGTTTAAGCATACAGAACGTGTGTTCATGGAAAGACTTCTTATATAAAGAAATAAGGAGTACTCTGACCATTATTAATTCTAATATAAAGATAGCGTGATATCTTGATCGACTTTATAGTAGATTTACCTAGTAGTACCAGATTTACGAATATTATAGTAGTAGTTAACCGCCTTATAAAAATGCGACACATAATTCCTATAGACTTAATTAATGTTATCTTAGTAGCTAAATATTTTGTTAAACATGTCTTTAAGCTACATGGACTCCCTAACTTAATAATATCCAACCGTGGAAGCTAGTTCGTTTTAGACTTCTGGTAAGCTCTATGCAAACAATTAAGTATACAAATACGACTCTTAACTGCATTTTATCTAGAGATAGACGGTTAAACCAAAATTGCGAACGCGATTATAGAATAATACCTATAAATATACTACTCCTACCTGCAAGATAACTGGGAAAAGTGGCTGCCTTTAGCTAAGTTTACTGCAAACAATATAATAAATAAATTAATAGGTATAACGCTGTTCTACGCGACCTACGGACAAGACCCTTAACTTGGATTTAAACCACGACCTAAAATTAATATAATAGGACCCACAATTAAACGGATTCAGTTAATTAATGTGTATAACTTTACTAATTAAATAAAGCAGTTAACGGAACTACTACGAAGTAAATTAATGTACGCTTAAACGGTATAGGAATGGCATGTAAATAAAGGACAAGCTCCCGCGTGGGACTTTAAAGAAGGTGATATGGCTTACCTAAATACACGAAACATAAAGACTTAACGGCCCTTAAAGAAACTTAATTAGAAGTTTGCGGGCCTATACTAAATTAAAAAGAAACTAAGCCCATACGCCTATAAGCTTAAACTGCCGACTGAGATAAAAATACACCTAACGTTTTACATAAGCTTGCTGTAACCTTTAAAAGGTAAACCTTTAACTCGTAAAGTGCCGCCACCACCTCCCGTAATTGTTAATAATGGTAACGGTTCTTACTTTATTAACTTAATTAATAATATGTAATAGAAAAAATAATCTAAACAATTTAAACTTCTTATTAAGTGGAAAGGATATAAAATATAAACCTAGGAAACCTATAATTAGATTAAGGCCAACGCGCCTTCCTTAGTAAAAGAATTCTATAAGAACTATCCTTCGCGGCCTACTCCGGCTAGATAGACATAATATAAAGGCAAATAACTGCCACCTAACACAAATACACGAAACTCGAATTTAAAAAGAACTTGAAATAAGTTATAACGTTTATAACGCGATTATATAACACGTAAAATGTTAAGGAACTTCGACCAGCGGTTAAAGTTGTCTAATTGGTCAGATCTGCCTTGCCAAGACCGCTACCCGACGCGAAAATACAACACGTGATAAAAAAATTATAAACTCTTAACTAAATTGAATTATTTTGAACCTTTGGTTAAAAGGGGGGGTACTATAACAGGACTAGCCTAGTTACAGTAGGAATATCTCGGTAAAACACTTAATAGATAAACTTAACGCCTTAATTAACTTCTGCCAAGTTCTGCCAGATTAATCGAATTCTACTGAAGTCCATCCACGTGCGCATGTGCGCACGCATCGACCAAGACCCCTAACTATTTAATTATAAGATTCTCTGGTTATTCCTTTCTCTTCTTTACGCAACGTCTTATTCTCTTCAAGAGCTATATACCCTTAGATTTAGATAGAATTTATATTGTTCCTTTAAATCTTCCCCGAAGCCTCTTCGCGCCCTTACAAGATTATTATAATCGCAGAGCACGCGCGTTATATACATAGCGTATTTAAGGTAATGGCGCTATATCTTAAAGTATTGCACTATAGCGAGCAGTTCTTTATTATATGTATTATACTGTATTTCTAGGCTAGTAAGCTTCTAACTATAATAAGCAATTAGGTACTAGTAGAGTTAATCTCCCTGCCCTAAAGGCTGTAGAAGTATACCACTATAGGCATAGTTAAAAGCATTAGTAATTACTATTAGGGGTAGATTAGAGTTAAAGTAGCGAAGTAGAGGAGCCTATATAAACGCAGCACATAGCTTACAGAATGCCTACTAAGCGTTATTAGGCTAGGACTAAGGTTAATACTATTTAGTGGGCCCTTTTAACTTATACTTCTACTTCTTCTCCCTATTTAATGTTGGGTTGCGATATACCTATGCAAGATATATATATAGGGGGTATACAGTATCTAAGTAGTTTTAAATAAATTATCTATAGAAGTTGGCGAAGCTAAGGAAAACCTAGATATCCTATAGGACTTAGGCTTAGGCCATTCCTTAATAGCTTTTATACAGGCAGGGTCTATTATAATACCCCTAGGGGTAATAATAAAGCCTAAGAACTTAATGTTCTTAGTATAAAAGATGCATTTTAATAGTTTAGCGTATAGGCCCTAAGCGCGGAGCTATTGCAGTACCTGCTTAATATACTTAACGTACTTATCCTTGTTATTTAAGTAGATACATTGGGAAAATATTCGCAGGATAAGATTTAAGTAGACTTTGATTTTCGCGTTTCGCGTAATTAATATGCAATTTAACTAACTTAACACGCAATTAACTAACTTAACACGCAATTAACCAACTTAACACGCAATTTAACTAACTTAATATGCAATTAACTAACTTAACAACTTTAAAAGCTAACTATATATTTCTTAATACGCAATTAACCTACTTAGCAACTTTAAAAGTTAAATAATACGCAGTTAACCTACTTAACAACTTTAAAAGCTAACTATATATTCCTTAACACGCAGTTAACCTACTTAGCAACTTTAAAAGGTAACTATATATTTCTTGACATG